>PPYF01469151.1_pt1 | contig 137364 bp, 114 predicted proteins | sample 1559871 | NCBI WGS metagenome assembly PPYF01 (sample SAMN08240021, study PRJNA423297) | Human gut metagenome, whole genome shotgun sequencing project. | reverse complement strand
ACCGATAAAGCCCTAAAATACGGGATATATCGGCATTTACCAACTTATGAAAAGATAATCAGAAATTTAGTAAGTTTTTTGTATAAATATATAATTAAAATGGAAAATATGGCTAATGTGTGTTATACTAAAGTGTACTAACTGCAAAGCTGAGTGATCTGCCTGTTATTTTTCTAAATGCAGAGGGAAAAAATAGCGAAACAGAGAAGCAGAAAGCTTGTATATCAATTTGACAAGGAAGGTGAGCAATTGGAAAACTACACCAAGTATAAGTTAAAAAGTAACGATGAACTGGCAGAATTATTGGCCGATAAGGATCATTTGTTCGTTGTTGCCTGTAACAAGTGTTTCAAGGAATTTGAAACCATTGAAGAACCGGAATGTGGTGAGTTTGAGAAATTTGCTGCTGAACAGGGAAAAACAGTTACGGGCAGTGTAAAGGTTGATTTCCTGTGCAACAAAACTCAGACTGAGAAAAAATTACAGGATATCATTCCGGAGGGAACAGAAAATGTTATTGTGATCTCCTGCGGACTGGGTATTCAGACAGTTGCAGACCTTGCAGGCAAGCCTGTATATGCTGCCAGCAACTCTCTGAACTATACCGGACATCACGGAATGGCTCTGACCAAAAAGAGCTGTGATGCCTGTGCACAGTGCTATCTGAATCTTACAGGAGGAATCTGTCCTATCGTTGACTGTTCCAAGAGTCTTGTCAACGGACAGTGCGGCGGTGCAAAGGACGGTAAATGTGAGGTAGACGGAAACAAAGACTGCGCATGGGAAAAAATTTACAGAAGACTTGAAAAACAGGGTCGTCTTGAGGAATTTTTAAACCAGCCGGTGCAGCTTCGTGATTATTCCAAAACCAATTTCAAGGTGATCAATGATTATGTAAAAGCTGTCCGCGAAGAACGATTCGCAGGCTACTATGGCGGTGTTCATCCATCAGAGCGTAAAGAATTCAGTGAGCATCTTTCTCTTAAGAGATTTCCGGAGCCGAAGACAGTTGTTATTTCCATGTCACAGCATCTTGGCGCTCCTGCAAATCCGATTGTGCAGGTGGGCGATACCGTTAAGGTAGGTCAGAAGATCGGTGAAGCATCAGCCTTTATCAGTGCGCCTGTACATTCCAGTGTCAGCGGAACTGTAGTTGCAGTAGAACCGCGCCTCCATGCCACCAGAGGCGGTGAGGTTATGGCTGTTGTCATTGAATCTGATGGAAAAAATACTCTGCATGAATCTGTAAAACCACATAAAGGATACGAGGATCTGACACCGGATGAGATCATTGAAATTGTCCGTGAAGCAGGAATCGTAGGTATGGGAGGCGCCGGTTTCCCGACTGCTGTTAAATTAAAACCAAACAAACCGATTGAAGCAGTTCTTCTGAACGGATGCGAATGTGAGCCTCTTCTGACTGCAGACCACAGAGTGCTTCTGGAATTTGCAGATGACATTATCTATGGTCTGAAGGCAGTGCTTAAGACTGTTGACGCTCAGAAGGGTATCATTGTGATCGAGGACAACAAGCCGGATGCCATTGCGCTGATGGAAGAGAAGCTTGCTGACTGCGACAATATTGAAGTGGTGACTGCTAAGACCAAATATCCGCAGGGAGCAGAAAAAACTTTGATCAAGCGTGTAATGGGAAGAACCGTGCCAAGAGGCGGGCTGCCGGCAGATGTAGGAGTGGTTGTCAGCAATATCAGTACCGTTAAAGCGATTTCTGACGCGATCCGTACAGGAATGCCGCTGATCGAGCGTGTGGCTACCGTAACCGGAGAGAAGATCAAAAATCCTGGAAACTATATTGTCAAGATCGGTACCAGTGTGAAGGAAATGATCGACTACTGCGGCGGAACGACAGATGACGATGTTATGATCAAAATGGGCGGACCAATGATGGGATTTGAGCTTACCGATCTCAATGTTCCTATGATGAAGGGCTCCAATGGAATCATTGCCATTGATACTGACCAGACTCAGCCAATGGAGTGTATTAAATGCGGACGCTGCGTAGACGTCTGTCCAATGGAACTTTCACCGCTGTATTTTGCAAAATTTGCGGATGAGCAGAACTGGCAGGGTATGAAAGACATGAACGTAATGGATTGCGTGGAGTGCCGTTCCTGTGAATTTATCTGTTCCTCCAAGATTCCGTTGGTAAGCAAGATCAAAGCCGGAAAAAATGCGATAAGGGAGATGAAGTGATATGCTGATTACTGAACTGAAATCAAAAGAGACTATCGCATCACTGGTGGACGGAAAAAAAGTTTTTATGATCAACTGCCAGGGATGTAAGGAAGTACATTTCCCGGAAAAAGAATCCATGGAACTCCGCAAGGAGCTGGCTGCTGACGGGAAGTTGACAGGTTTTATTACAACCGACTATATCTGTAATCCGGAAAACATGAAGCTGCGTCTTGAAAAACATATGAGCGAAATTCAGGAGGCTGATGCTGTTCTGGTACTTTCCTGCGGAGTAGGAGTACAGACAGTTGCAGAATATCTTGAAGACAAGCCGGTATATGCAGCCTGTGATACATATCCGCTGCCGGGTTTTCAGGGTGTGACTCCTCTGGAATATAAATGCGACCAGTGCGGAGAATGTTATTTGAACTTAACCGGAGGAATCTGTCCTATCACTGCCTGCTCCAAGAGCCTTGTCAATGGACAGTGCGGTGGCTGCAAGGATGGAAAATGTGAAGTGGACAGCGAAATGGAATGCGGCTGGGAGCGCATTTACAGACGTCTGGCACAGATCGGACGCCTGGATGTGCTGAAATGCCCCACACAGATCCGTAATTTCGCAACGGATGATGAAGTGTCCAAATAAGACAACGGTTAAAATTTATAGAGTAGGAGCAATGTACGATGAAAATTACTGAAGCATTTGAACGTGGTGAATTTGCAGTAACAGCAGAAGTAGGACCGCCGAAAGGGATTCATATTGAGGGATTGCTGGAGGAAGCAAAAACATATTTAAGCGATATTACAGCGGTAAACGTAACAGATAATCAGTCTTCTGTTATGCGTCTTGGTTCTCTGGGCGTATGTAAGGCTCTGAAGGATGAAGGCCTTACCCCTATTTTCCAGCTTACCTGCCGTGACAGAAACCGTATTGCGCTGCAGTCTGATCTTTTAAGCGCAGCAATGCTGGGAATCGAAAACCTTCTGCTTCTCACAGGCGATCATACAAAAATGGGTGATCACCCGCAGGCAAAACCGGTATTTGACTTGGATTCCGTATCTCTGATCCATGCGGTAAAACAGCTGGAATCAGGTGTTGATCTGGGTGGAAACCAGCTGGTAGGCGAGCCGCCCAAATTTGCAAAAGGCGCTGTTGTATCTCCGTGCAGCGACTCTGTTGATGCGCAGCTTGCAAAAATGGAACGTAAAGTAGCTGCCGGAGCAGACTATTTCCAGACTCAGGCTGTTTTTGAGCCGGAAAAATTTATTAAATTTATGGAAAAAGCAAAACAGTTCGGAAAACCTGTTCAGATCGGTATCATCATTCCGAAATCAGTGGGAATGGCAAGATTCATGAATGCCAATGTTGCAGGCGTTCATGTTCCGGAAGATATGATCAATGAACTGAAAGCAGATAAAGAAAAAACAAAAGCCGGTATTACCGGAGTTGAGATCGCTGCCCGTATTATCAGAGAATGTAAGCCATACTGCCAGGGTGTACATATCATGGCATTAGGCTGGGAATCCAAAGTTCCGGAAGTTCTGAAACTGGCCGGAATCTGATCAGTCCCGGAGCTGCAAAAACAATAGATTTCCCAAATTGAAGGAGACTGTGGTTGTTTGAAAACCACAGTCTCTTTGTCTTATCATGAGAAAGAAACGGATAATTATTCGATTGGCTGTGTATCCTGAAGTGCCAGATATCCTTCTTCTCCGGTACGGATCTTGACAACATTTTCGATGTCATAGATAAATACCTTGCCGTCTCCGTACTGTCCGGTATGAAGCACTTCTTTGGCTGCTTTCAGAACTGTCTGAACCGGAACCAGACTGACAACAATTTCAATTTTAATTTTTGGAAGAAGATTCATATCCATTTCAATACCACGGTAATAGGTTCGAGCTCCTTTTTGTACCCCACATCCCATCACATTAGTGATAGTGATTCCGGTGACCCCGATTTCATTCATGGCATGCATGAAATCTTCCAGCTTATTCTGACGGGTGATAATAACAATTTTAGTCAGTTTGTGAACTCCCTCTGCGGGAATTTCCGGAATGGCTTCTGCAGGAGCAGAGGCGGCAGAATAATTCGGGACAGAAGCTTCTTTTGTTACGCCCATAGGTGTAGGAACCGGTGACATGGTATCATGAACAACAAATCCATCATAAGCACTGGCAAGACCATGCTCTTTTCCGTCAAGACCTGCAATTTCCTCTTCCGGAGAAACACGAAGTCCCATAGTATGCTTCAGTGCCTGGAAGATGATAGTCATAGTAACTGCTACCCAGCCAATGGTGATGCACATACCAAGAAGCTGTATGCCGAAACCATGGAAGCCGCCTCCGGTAAGAAGTCCTTTCCAGCCTGTTCCTGTTCCGTCAGAAAACAGACCAACGGCAAGTGTACCAAAGGCTCCGTTTAAGGCATGGACACCAACTGCGCCTACCGGATCGTCAATTTTCAGAACCTTATCAATAAATTCAATACCAAATACAACTACAAAACCGGAAATGATGCCGATGATCGCTGCAGAAGCCGGAGAAACGGTATCACAGGCTGCTGTAATTGCCACAAGACCTGCAAGAGAGCCGTTCAGAGACATGGAAACATCAGGCTTTTTGTAACGAAACCAGGTGATAAACATAACAGCTACTGTGGCAACTGCCGCAGAAAGGTTGGTATTTACAAAGATTTTGCCGGCACTTACAATAGCATCGCCTTCCATACTGACAGTAGAAGCACCGTTAAAACCAAACCAGCAGAACCAGAGGATGAAAACACCAAGTGCGCCGACGGTCAGGTTGTGACCGGGAATGGCTTTGGATTTTCCGCTTTTTGAGTATTTTCCGATACGGGGTCCGAGAATGGCTGCACCGATCAGTGCTGCGATACCGCCTACCATGTGTACTGCACAGGAGCCGGCAAAATCATGGAAGCCCATCTGGCTGATAAATCCGCCGCCCCAGATCCAGTGTCCTGATACCGGATATACAATAAGGCTGATCAGAAAACTGTAGACACAGTATGCGGAAAATTTGGTACGTTCTGCCATTGCGCCGGAAACTATCGTGGCGGAAGTGGCACAGAAAACAGTCTGAAAAATAAGAAATGCCCAGAAAGGTACACCATCCGGAAGCATTGCATTACCATAGTTCGCTTCAGATGCAATTCCGTGGATGGAACCAAAGAATCCGTTTCCTGTACCAAACATGATACCGAATCCGATAATCCAGAAAGTCGGTGTACCAATACAGAAATCCATCAGATTTTTCATAATGATATTTCCTGCATTTTTGGCACGGGTAAAACCTGTTTCTACCATTGCAAAACCAGCCTGCATAAAGAAGACAAGCGCGGCACCTATCAGCACCCAGATCGTGTTTACTGCTGAAAATTCCATAATAAATCTCCCCTTTTCCTTTTTATATCGAAAAAGCGCGGGAAAATCAGATTTTCTCGCGCCTTTACGAAGCTTTATAATATGTAAAACAGAGGATATCCGTTATGATGTATGACGAATGGATGAGGAAATCGATAATCAAATTGAGCAAGTCTGACTTGCAGGATATCCTCTGTATTTACCAAAGTATAAAATTAATAATGTTGATCGCTGTTTATACAGAAAACAGTAGTTTTCCATAGGTCGGATATGGAAGAACAGCTTCAGGAAGCAGTGTTTCCGCTTCATCCGCAAAGCTGCGGAGTTTATCCATATCTGCGAGGACTGTTTTCTGATACATTCTGGCACTTTCCAGAAGATCCGCTGTTTCCTGAGCCCGGGCGGTATCTGATTTCAGGGCGGAAAGTTCTGTCATCATATTTTCAGAAAGTGCCGTCAGTTTTTTCAGAAGTTCAGCTTCGCCGGAGACAGAGATATCCGGAACGACAGCCTTCTTCAGACTGGCTGTGTGAGCAATCTGTTCCATATAGGTGCAGACAGCCGGGATCAGATCCTTCTGAATGATCTCTGCCATAGTGCAGGATTCAATGTGAAGTGTTTTCACATAGTTTTCAAGCTTGATCTCATAGCGGGAATAAAGTTCGGGTTCTGTAAAAATTTTATGTGAGATCAGAAGCTCTTTATTTTTAGTATCTGTAAAATGAGGCAGAGCATCCGGTGTGGAAACCAGATTATAAAGTCCGCGGTCTGCGGCTTCCTTAAGCCATTCATCTGTATATCCGTTTCCGTTAAAGATAATTCTTTTGTGCTCAGTCACCGTTTCTTTCAGAAGATTGTGAACAGCTGTTTCCATTCTATCAGCAGGGACCTCCTTAAGCTGTTCTGAAAACTGATGAAGTGCTTCTGCAACTGCCGTATTCAGGATGATGTTGGGGTTTGCCACAGAGGATGAGGAACCCAGCATACGGAACTCAAATTTATTTCCTGTGAAAGCAAAAGGAGAAGTACGGTTTCGGTCAGTTGTATCTTTAATGAAATGCGGAAGTACCTTGGCACCGATATCCATCTGCACAGAATCATGACTGCTGAAATATTCATCATTTTCAATTGCCCTGAGAACGTCGGTCAGCTCATCCCCAAGAAAAATGGAAACTACAGCAGGCGGTGCCTCGTTGGCGCCAAGACGATGGTCATTTCCCGCGCTGGCAACTGAGATACGGAGGAGATCTGCATAGTCGTCCACGGCCTTGATAACAGCTACCAGAAATACCAGAAACTGTGTGTTTTCGGCAGGTGTTTTGCCGGGATCCAGAAGATTTACGCCGGTGTCGGTGATCATGGACCAGTTGTTGTGCTTACCGCTTCCGTTGATTCCCTCAAAAGGCTTTTCGTGAAGGAGACATACCAGATCGTGGCGGTCAGCAACCTTTTTCATGATTTCCATTGTAAGCTGATTGTGGTCTACGGCAACATTGGTGGTATCAAAAACCGGAGCAAGTTCATGCTGTGCCGGAGCAACTTCGTTATGTTTGGTTTTTGCAGGTATTCCCAGTTTCCACAGCTCTTCATCCAGATCGTGCATATAGGCAGATACACGGGGTTTCAGAGTTCCGAAGTAGTGATCCTCCATTTCCTGGCCTTTTGGCGCCGGAGCGCCGATCAGTGTACGGCCGCAGAAAATCAGGTCTTTTCGCTGATTGTAAAGATTCTTATCTACCAGAAAGTATTCCTGCTCCGGACCTACGGTGGTATTGATATGCTTTATCTCGTTATTTCCAAGAAGATGAAGAATCTTCACGGCTTCTCTGTTCAGCGTATCCATGGAACGGAGAAGAGGAGTTTTTTTGTCCAGAGCCTCTCCGCTGTAGGAACAGAAAGCCGTCGGAATATAAAGAGTACGATCTTTGATAAAAGCCGGAGAAGTCGGATCCCATGCAGTGTAGCCTCTGGCTTCAAAAGTTGCACGAAGTCCTCCGGATGGAAAGCTGGAGGCATCCGGCTCTCCTTTTACCAGTTCCTTTCCAGAAAAATCCATAATGATCTGTCCGTCTCCTGCAGGAGAAATAAAACTGTCATGTTTTTCGGCTGTAAAATTGGTCATTGGCTGGAACCAGTGAGTATAATGGGTTGCACCGTTTTCAATGGCCCATTCTTTCATTGCAACAGCTACAGAATTGGCAACATCCAGTTCCAGATGCGTGCCGTTCTGGATGGTTTTGCGCAGAGCCTTGTACATATCCTTAGGTAATTTGTTCCTCATGATCCTGTCGTTAAAAACAAGGCTTCCATACAGTTCGGGAATATTTTTTTCCATAAAGAGTTTCTCCTTTCAGGTATAGGTTTCAGAAAATAAAAAAGACGCCTCGGATCCTGATGGTCAAGATCCAAAGCGTCTTTGCTTATGTGAAGTAGTATACACAAAAAATTACGGTTGTCAATAACTTTTTACAAAAAACTTGACAAAAAATTTTATCACACTATAATGGCAGTGTGAAATAGAGAGGAGGACATAAGATGGCAGAATTAAAAGAAGCCTGTGGTGTGTTTGGAATTTATGACCTGGATGGAGGGAATGTGGTACCGGCTGTTTATTATGGTCTTACGGCACTGCAGCACAGAGGACAGGAGTCCTGCGGACTTGCAGTTTCCAATACAAAGGGAGAAGCTGGAAATATTCAGTTTCATAAGGATCTGGGGCTGGTAAGTGAGGTGCTCCGCCGGGAAACACTGGAAAAAATGTCAGGAGATCTGGGGATCGGACATGTGCGGTATTCTACTACCGGAGCTTCTGTGGCAGAAAACGCGCAGCCTCTTGTACTGTCTTATATTAAGGGAACACTTGCCCTTGCCCATAATGGAAATCTGATCAACACAAAAGAACTGAAATGGGAACTGATCCAGAATGGGGCCGTTTTTCATACGACAACAGATTCTGAGGTAATCGCTTTTCATATTGCAAGAGAAAGAGTTCATTCCGATTCCGTAGAGGAAGCAGTTTTAAAAACAGCGCGAAAATTAAAGGGGGCTTACGGTCTGGTGATCATGAGTCCAAGAAAGCTTATCGGTGTCCGCGATCCTTATGGACTGAAGCCTCTTTGTATTGGAAAAAGAGATCACACGTATGTGCTTGCTTCCGAAAGCTGCGCACTGAATTCTGTAGGTGCTGAGCTTGTCCGTGATGTGGAGCCGGGAGAGATGGTGATCATTTCCCGGGAGGGGATACGATCCAACCGTGAGCTTGCCGGAGAAAAAACTGCACATTGTGTATTTGAATATATTTACTTTGCCCGGCTTGACAGCGTTCTGGACGGAGTTGGAATTTATGATGCCCGTATCCGGGGTGGAAAATCTCTTGCAAGGTCCTATCCGGTGGAGGCGGATCTGGTTACCGGCGTTCCGGATTCCGGCATTCCGGCGGCAAAAGGCTACTCAGAGGAATCTGGAATTCCCTTTGGTCTTGCCTTTTATAAAAACAGCTATATAGGAAGAACCTTTATTAAACCTACGCAAAAGGAAAGAGAATCCAGTGTACATATGAAACTCAGCGTACTGGAATCAGCAGTAAAAGGGAAAAGGATCGTTCTGGTAGATGATTCCATAGTAAGAGGAACCACCATTGCCAATCTGATCCATATGCTGAAGAAGGCAGGAGCCAGAGAAGTTCATGTAAGGATCTCGTCTCCGCCTTTTCTTCATCCCTGTTATTTTGGGACGGACGTTCCTTCCAACGATCAGCTGATCGCATCCATCCACAGTACAGAGGAGATCTGCCGTATGATCGGCGCCGATTCTCTGGGCTATATGAAGCTGGAATATCTGGAAGGGATGGCAGGGGGACTGCCTTTATGCAGAGCCTGCTTTGACGGAAATTATCCCATGGAGATCCGATAAGAGCGAATCGGAGCTTTTGAAATTTGCTGACTTGAAATTTTGTTAAAAATATCTTTACAAACGAAAAAAAATAGGTTATAGTAGGGAACATATTTTAAACAGATCAGTAATATCTGACAAAGGCGTCAGAAGCTTTGGGGCTTACCCTCCCCTTTCAGGCTTCCGACGCTTTTTTTATGATCTGGAGGAGGAAATCGAAGATGGTAAAATATGTATTTGTTACCGGAGGAGTGGTATCCGGTCTTGGAAAGGGAATCACAGCAGCGTCCCTTGGAAGGCTTCTGAAAGCCAGAGGATATCAGGTGACCATGCAGAAATTTGATCCCTATATTAATATGGATCCGGGAACTATGAACCCTATCCAGCATGGAGAAGTATTTGTTACAGAAGACGGAACAGAAACAGATCTGGATCTTGGTCACTACGAACGTTTTATCGATGAAAATCTGGACAAAAATTCCAATGTGACAACCGGAAAAATATACTGGTCTGTTCTTCAGAAGGAAAGGCACGGAGATTTTGGAGGAGGAACCGTTCAGGTGATACCTCATATTACAAATGAGATTAAAAGCCGCTTTTACCGTGCAAAAAAACAGGATGAGGACCGAATCGCCATCATTGAGGTGGGAGGAACTGTAGGGGATATAGAAAGCCAGCCTTTTCTGGAGGCAATCCGCCAGTTTCAGCAGGAGACAGGACACGAAAATGCTGTCCTGCTCCATGTTACTCTGATCCCATATCTGAAAGCATCTGGAGAAATGAAAACAAAACCTACCCAGGCAAGTGTAAAGGAACTTCAGGGAATGGGGATCCAGCCGGATGTTCTCATATGCAGAAGCGAATATCCTCTTACCGAAGAAATCCGGCAGAAAATTGCCCTGTTCTGTAATGTTCCGGTCAGCCATGTACTGCAGAATCTGGATGTGGAATATCTTTATGAAGCGCCTCTGGCAATGGAAAGAGAGAAACTGGCAGATGTAGTGCTGGAAAGCCTTCGTATGGAAAACAGAAAGCCGGATCTTCGTGACTGGGAAGCGATGGTGGCAGATCTCCGGGCTCCGGAAACAACGGTGGACATTGCCATCGTTGGAAAATATACGCAGCTCCACGACGCATATTTAAGTGTAGTGGAGGCATTGAAGCACGGCGGGATATCCTGCAGGGCAAAGACAGAGCTTATATGGATTGATTCCGAGGAATTAAATGAAAAAAATATGGATCAGTTGCTCCATACAGCGGACGGGATCCTTGTTCCCGGCGGCTTCGGAAACCGGGGAACCGAGGGTATGATTCTGGCAGCACAGTATGCAAGGGTTCACAGGATCCCCTACCTGGGAATCTGTCTGGGAATGCAGATGGCTATTGTAGAATTTGTCCGTCATGTACTGGGCTATGAGGATGCAAACAGTATAGAACTGGCTCCTTCAACAGGTCATCCGGTAATCGCGCTTATGCCGGATCAGGAAAAAGTGGAGGATCTGGGAGGAACTCTGCGGCTGGGAAGTTATCCCTGTATTCTTGCAGAGGGCTCCAGAGCAGAGGCGCTTTTTGGAACAAGGGAGATCAGGGAACGCCACAGACACCGCTATGAGGTCAGCAATGCGTATCGGCAGGAACTGTCAGAGAACGGAATGGTGATCGCCGGAACATCTCCGGACGGAAGAATCGTGGAAATGATTGAACTGGAAGATCATCCGTTTTTTCAGGGAACGCAGGGACATCCTGAATTTAAGTCACGACCAAATCATGCGCATCCTCTTTTCCGGGGATTTGTGGAGGCGGCCAGTGCACACAGGAAGGAAATGAGGATATCTGATTAAAGATACAGGAGGATGAGGATTATGAAAGAAGTGAGAAAGGAAGAACAACAGGGGCTTTATCGCCGGGAGTTTGAACATGATAACTGCGGTATCGGTGCAGTAGTAAATATTAAAGGCAAAAAAACACATGAAACAGTTGCCAATGCCCTGAGGATTGTAGAGCATCTGGAACATCGTGCAGGAAAGGATGCAGAAGGCGAGACTGGTGACGGAGTAGGGATCCTTCTGCAGATTTCCCATAAATTTTTTAAAAAAGTATGCAAAAAAGAGGGATTTGATATTGGCGGAGAAAGGGAATATGGAATTGCCCAGCTGTTTTTTCCGCAGCATGAGATCCGCCGTGCACAGGCGAAAAAAATGTTTGAGATTATTCTTGAAAAGGAAGATCTGAAGCTTCTGGGCTGGAGGACGGTTCCGGTATTTCCGGAGGTTCTGGGAAGTAAGGCAAGAGAATGTATGCCCTGTATCATGCAGGCATTTATACGGAAACCCCAGGATGTGGAAGCCGGAATCAGTTTTGACCGGAGGCTTTATATTGCCCGTCGGGAATTTGAACAGAGCAATGATAATACCTATGTGGTGTCCATGAGCAGCAGGACCATTGTGTATAAAGGAATGTTTCTGGTGGGGCAGCTTCGGACTTTCTTTGCGGATCTTCAGAATAAGGATTATGAATCTGCCATTGCAATGGTCCATTCACGGTTCAGTACCAATACCAATCCCAGCTGGGAAAGAGCACATCCAAACCGCTTTATTGTTCATAACGGAGAGATTAATACCATCCGTGGAAATGCAGACAAGATGCTGGCAAGAGAGGAAAACATGGAATCTCCCTATCTGAAAGGAGAACTTCACAAGGTACTTCCGGTGGTGAACCGAAACGGTTCTGATTCCGCCATGCTTGACAACACACTGGAATTTCTTGTTATGAGCGGTATGGAGCTTCCTCTTGCGGTTATGATCACGATTCCGGAACCCTGGGCATACAATGATACAATTTCCCAGGAAAAAAGGGATTTCTATCAGTACTATGCGACAATGATGGAACCCTGGGACGGCCCGGCTTCTATTCTGTTTTCGGATGGAGATGTAATGGGCGCAGTTCTTGACAGAAACGGTCTTCGTCCTTCCAGATATTATATTACTTCTGACGGATATATGATCCTTTCTTCTGAGGTAGGTGTGCTTCCGGTACCGGAAGAAAATATTGTTCTGAAGGAGCGCCTCCATCCGGGAAAAATCCTTCTGGTAGATACGGTTCAGGGCAAGGTGATCGACGATAATGAGCTGAAAGAAAAATATGCCAAAGCGCAGCCGTACGGAGAGTGGCTGAACAGCAATCTGGTACGTCTGAAAGATATCAAAATCCCCAATGTCCGTGTGGAGGAATATACAGAGGAGCAGAGGGCGAGGCTTCAGAAGGCTTTCGGCTATACCTATGAGCAGTACCGGACTTCCATCAGAAATATGGCGTTAAATGGAGCGGAAAGCATCGGAGCCATGGGAGCTGATACCCCTCTTGCGGTTCTGTCCAGAGAACACCGCCCTTTGTTTGATTATTTTAAACAGCTTTTTGCACAGGTGACAAATCCTCCCATTGATGCTATCCGTGAGGAAATTGTTACATCTACCAGTGTTTATGCAGGAAAGGACGGAAATCTTCTGGTGCAGCAGCCGGAAAACTGTCGTGTCCTGAAAATCCTGCACCCGATCCTGACCAATACGGATATGCTGAAGATCAAAAATCTGAAGCAGGAAGGCCTGCGGTCCGCCGTTGTATCGACTCTCTATTATAAGAGCACCAGACTGGAGCGGGCAATGGATCGTCTTTTTGTGGAGGTGGACAAGGTATTCCGGGAAGGCGCCAATATTCTGGTGCTTTCAGACCGGGGAGTAGATGAGAACCATATGGCGATCCCGTCTCTTCTGGCAGTTTCCGCGGTGCATCAGCATCTGGTAAAAACCAAGAAAAGTACTTCTCTGGCTATTATCGTAGAATCCGGAGAGCCCAGAGAGGTTCATCATTTTGCTGCTCTTCTGGGATATGGTGCAAGTGCAGTCAATCCGTATCTTGCCCAGGAAACCATCCGGGAGCTGATTGATAATCACATGCTGGACAAGGACTATTATGCGGCAGTAGAAGACTATAATCATGCAGTACTGAGTGGAATCGTAAAGATTGCGTCTAAAATGGGAATCTCCACGATCCAGTCCTACCAGGGATCCCAGATCTTTGAGGCGGTAGGTATCTCCAAAGAGGTGATCGATAAGTATTTTACCGGAACCGTAAGCCGGATCGGCGGTATTACTCTGGAGGATATTGAGGAAAATGTGGAAAAACTCCATTCGGAAGCCTTTGACCCTCTGGGGCTGAATACGGATCTGACTCTTGACAGTGTGGGTGCGCACAAAATGCGCAGTCAGGGAGAAGAGCATCGCTATAATCCAAGAACCATTCATTTACTCCAACAGTCTGCAAAATGCGGAAGCTATGAGATGTTTAAAGAGTATACAAAACTGGTAGATAAGGAGAATCACGGATCTTTAAGGGGACTGATGGATTTTGTTTATTCAGAAAATCCAGTCCCTCTGGATGAGGTGGAAAGCGTTGAGGAGATTGTGAAGCGCTTCAAGACAGGCGCCATGTCTTATGGTTCCATTTCACAGGAAGCCCATGAGACCCTTGCTATTGCAATGAATCATCTTCATGGAAAGTCCAACACAGGTGAAGGCGGGGAAAGTGAGGAGAGGATTGCTTCCTCCGGATCGGCGGATGACCGCTGTTCTGCCATCAAACAGGTTGCCAGCGGACGATTTGGCGTGACCAGCCGTTATCTTGTATCGGCAAAAGAAATCCAGATCAAGATGGCGCAGGGGGCAAAACCGGGCGAGGGCGGACACCTTCCGGCAAAGAAGGTTTATCCATGGGTTGCAAAAACCCGCCATTCCACTCCCGGAGTAAGTCTGATCTCCCCTCCGCCGCATCATGACATTTACTCCATTGAAGATCTGGCCCAGCTGATCTATGATCTGAAAAATGCAAATAAATTTGCGGATATTTCGGTAAAACTTGTATCAGAGGCGGGAGTAGGAACAGTAGCTGCCGGAGTGGCCAAGGCAGGAGCCCAGACTATTCTGATCTCCGGATACGATGGAGGAACTGGAGCTGCCCCCAGAAGCTCCATACACAATGCGGGACTTCCATGGGAACTGGGACTTAGTGAAACTCACCAGACACTTCTGAAAAACGGACTTCGCAGCCGGGTGCGTATTGAAACAGACGGAAAGCTCATGAGCGGACGTGACGTTGCCATTGCGGCGCTTTTAGGAGCAGAGGAATTTGGATTTGCCACAGCGCCTCTTGTAACCATGGGTTGTGTGATGATGCGAGTCTGCAATCTGGATACCTGTCCTGTAGGTGTAGCTACACAGAATCCGGAGCTTCGGAAGCGTTTCCGGGGAAAACCTGAATATGTGGAAAATTTCATGAAATTTATTGCAGAAGAGCTGCGGGAATATATGGCCAGACTGGGCGTGCGTACCGTTGACGAGATGGTAGGAAGAAGTGATCTTCTCAAGGCGGCGGACAGGGCTGACGAACCGCATATCGGAAAAGTAGACCTGAGCGCTATCCTGGATAATCCTTACACAGGCAAAACACAGAAGGTGACCTTTGATTCCAGGGCTGTTTATAATTTTGAACTGGAAAAAACGTTAGATGAAAAAATTCTTCTGAAAAAATGTATTCGGGCTGTCTCCGGCGGAACAAAGGCGGAATTAAACGTGGAAGTGACCAATACAGATCGTACATTTGGAACAATCCTGGGAGCAGAAATTACCAGACAGAACCCAGCAGGTCTTCCGGATGATTCCATTGTAATCAACTGCAAAGGTGCCGGCGGACAAAGTTTTGGAGCGTTTATCCCAAAAGGTCTGACGCTTTGTCTTACCGGTGACAGCAATGATTATTTTGGCAAGGGGCTGTCCGGCGGCAGGCTGATCGTAAAAGTTCCGGAAAAGGCCGGATATAAGGCAGAAGAAAATATTATTGTGGGAAATGTGGCTCTTTACGGCGCCACAAGCGGAACCGCCTTTATCAACGGCGTGGCCGGAGAACGGTTTGCAGTGAGAAATTCCGGGGCCTGCGCTGTGGTAGAAGGTGTAGGCGAGCACGGCTGCGAATACATGACCGGAGGCCGGGTTGTGGTTCTTGGAAAGACCGGCAAAAACTTTGCGGCGGGTATGAGCGGCGGCATCGCTTATGTACTGGATACAGAGAACATGCTTTACCGGAATATCAATAAAGCGATGATCTCTATCGAACAGGTGGAAAATAAATATGACAGACAGGAGCTGAGGAATCTGATCGAGGCCCATGTGAAGGCGACTGGGTCAGAGCTTGGTAAAAAAATTCTGGATAACTTTGCATATTATCTTCCTCATTTTAAAAAGCTGATTCCGGATGAATATAAAAGGATGCTTACTTTAAGCGCCAAGCTTGAAGAAAAAGGTCTTACCGGTGAACAGGCACAAATGGAAGCTTTTTATGAAAGTATCGGAGTAAAACATTAAGGAGGAAGCTATGGGAAAACCAACAGGATTTTTGGAATATAAAAGAGAAAATGCAAAGGTACTGGCTCCTAAGGTGAGAATTGCGGACTTTCATGAATTTCGTTTCCCTTTAAGCCTCGAAAAACAAAGACTGCAGGGAGCACGCTGTATGGCCTGCGGCGTTCCCTTCTGCCAGTCAGGCGCAATGATCGCAGGAATGACTTCCGGTTGTCCTCTGCACAATCTGGTGCCAGAGATAAATGATCTGGTATACACAGGGAACTGGAAACAGGCTTATTTAAGGCTGACCAAGACACACAGCTTTCCGGAATTTACGTCCAGAGTGTGTCCGGCTCTCTGTGAGGCTGCCTGTACCTGCAATCTGGACGGAGAGCCGGTGGCAACCAAAGAAAACGAAAGAGCCATTATTGAAACCGCATTTGCAGAAGGCTGGGTGAAGCCTCAGAAACCAAAGGTTCGTACCGGAAAAACAGTTGCAATCGTAGGAAGCGGACCAGCCGGTCTTGCAGCGGCGCAGGAGCTGAACCGGAGAGGACATACGGTGGTTGTTTATGAAAGAAGCGATCGTCCCGGAGGTCTGCTGCGGTATGGAATTCCAAATATGAAGCTGGAAAAATCTGTAGTAGACCGCAGAATCCGTCTGATGGAAGAAGAAGGTGTAATCTTTAAAGTAAAGACAGACGTGGGAAAAGATGTCAAAGCAGAGGAGCTTCTGAAAACGTATGACAGAGTACTTCTGACCTGCGGAGCTTCGTCTCCCAGAGATATCAGAGTGCCGGGAAGAGACGCAAAGGGAATATGGTTTGCCGTAGATTTCCTGGGAACAGTAACCAGAGCTCTTCTGGACAGTGATTTTACAAAGATACCATATGAGATGGCCAGAGACAGGCATGTTCTTGTGATAGGCGGAGGCGATACCGGAAACGACTGTGTGGGAACAGTGATCCGTCTGGGAGCCAAATCTGTTACACAGCTGGAAATGATGCCGAAGCCTCCGGCTGAAAGAGCTGCTGATAATCCGTGGCCACAGTGGCCGAGAGTTCTGAAAACCGACTATGGACAGGAAGAGGCCATTGCTGTCTTTGGAAAGGATCCAAGAGTATACCAGACAACGGTTACAGAGTTTATTGCCGACAAAAAAGGGAATATTTGCAAGGCAAAGACAGTTGGACTGCAAAGTAAAAGGGATGAAAAAACAGGAAGGATGATCATGATTCCGGCCGAGGGAACGGAGAAAGTGATCACTGCCGATCTGGTTCTGATCGCAGCCGGATTTCTGGGAAGCCAGAAATATGTGACAGATGCTTTTCAGGTAGCTGTAAATGAAAGAACCAATGTGGAGACGGCTCCGGACGGCTATGCTACGACGGTTCCCCGTGTATTTGCAGCAGGAGATATGCGCAGAGGACAGTCTCTTGTTGTCTGGGCAATCCGGGAAGGAAGAGAGGCTGCCAGAGCTGTGGATGAATCTCTGATGGGATATACCAATCTCTGATTCTGTGAAGAATTTTGTCGAAAGTTTATAGGAGATCTTCTTCAGGAATTTGTTGACAAAGGAAAAACACATTGCTATAATACCTGCATGAACAAAGGCGTTCTTTCAATGGGGATACTGTTGGAAGTGCGCCTTTTTTAATTTAGCGATTAAGGAGAGAATAACATGGGGAATTATTCCAGAAAGGAAATATTACAGCTGGTTGAAGAAGAGGATGTGGAATTTATCCGCCTTCAGTTTACAGATATGTTTGGTGTTATTAAAAATATCGCAGTGACATCCAGAGAACTTCCGCGGGTACTGGATAACAGATGCAGAGTAGACTGGACACTGATAACAGGTGAATGTATGGAGAATGAGGCAGAAATGTTTCTTTACCCGGATCTTGATACGTTTGCAATCCTTCCCTGGCGGCCTCAGCAGGGAAAGGTGGCCAGATTTCTGTGTGACCTCTACTGTGCAGACGGTACACCGTATAAGAACAGTTCACGATATATCCTGAAGCAGAATCTGGAAAAAGCAGGAGAAGAAGGATATACGTTTTTTGCAGATCCGGAATGTGAGTTTTTTCTGTTTCATACAGACGATAATGGAATTCCCACTACTGTCAGTCATGAGCAGGCAGGATATTTGGATGTGAGTCCTCTGGATCTTGGAGAAAACGCACGGAGAGACATGGTTCTTACTTTGGAAGATATGGGGGTGGAGGTAGAATCCTCCCACCATGAAAAAGCACCGGCACAGCATGAAATTGATTTCAGATACGGGGAAGCGGGCAGGATCGCCGACTGTGTCATGACTTTTAAGATGGCAGTCCGTACAGTTGCCAGACGCCATGGACTCCATGCAACTTTTATGCCAAAGCCCAGATCAGAGTTTAATGGTTCCGGTATGCATCTGAAATTTTCTCTTGTAAAAGACGGACAGAATATTTTTGAGTGTAAGGAGACACCGGGGAAAATCAGTGATGCGGCATTTTATTTTGCAGGAGGTCTTCTTGCACACAGCAGAGAAATGGCGCTGATCACCAATCCGCTGGTGAATTCTTACAAGCGCCTGGTTCCCGGATACGGGGCGCCTACTGAACTTACCTGGACAGATTCAGATCAGAAATCTCTTGTAAGGATCCCGTTTTTCAGAGGACAGGAGTCCATGGTAGAACTGAGGAGCCCGGATGCTGCGGCAAATCCTTATCTTGTGCTGGCGGTATGCCTGGCAGCAGGGATGGACGGTATTCGAAAACGGCTGGTTCCTCTGAAAGCGGGGGAAACGGAGAATCCGGACTGTCTTCCGGAGACTTTGAAAGAAGCAATCGATATTTTTGAAAACAGTTCCTGGATCAGAGAAATCCTGGGAGAGGATTTCTGCAGGATTTATGTGGAGTCTAAGAAAAAAGAATGGCTGAGATATACGCGGCAGGTAACAGACTGGGAGGTTGAGGAGTATTTGTACCGTCTGTAGCCCGTAAAAAGGAATCCGGGTTTTGGAAGGATTAAGGAGAGGAACATATGGACAGCATTGTGATCGCATTACCGAAAATTGAAGACGCAAAGAAGCTGCGTGCGGTTCTGGAACGGCATGGTTTTTCGGTGGCGGCAGTGAGCAGTTCCGGATCAGGCGCTCTTTCTTATTTATCGGAGCTTGGAAATGGTGTGCTGATATGTGGACGCCGGCTTTCTGATACAGGATATCTGGAGATTAAGGAATGTATGCCGGAGGGATTTGAAATGCTCCTGCTGGCATCGGCAGGGTTTATATGCCAGGTACCGGATTCTGTCCTCTGTGTGGAAATGCCTGTCAAGACCTGCGATCTGATTAATACTGTTCATATGATGCTGACTCAGCAGGAACGACGCAGAAGGAAAGAAAAGAAAAAAAACAAGAACAGAAGCTGGAAAGAGCAGAATTATATTTCCAATGCAAAACTGATCCTGATGCAGAGAAACCACCTCAGTGAGGAGGAAGCATATCGCTATATACAGAAATGCAGTATGGATTCAGGAACGAACATGGTGGAAACAGCCCAGATGATCCTGATGCTGTTTTTTGAGGAATAACGAGGAGTAACATGAAAAAATAATAAGCCACTGACGTAATGGAGGATGAGGATATGGAATATACGGATGGGAAATGGAAAAAAAACAGTACGGACTGGGATGAGCTTATGAGTACTTCCCTGCTGGACCGGGAAGCAGTGATTGAAGGAGCCGTTCACAGCATCCGAAATATGGGCGATGTGGCTTTTATAATATTGAGAAAAAGAGAGGGGCTGTTTCAGACTGTTCTGGAAAATAAAATTCCGGACTGTTCAGTTCATCAGCTGAAAGAAGCAATGACTGTACAGGTGAAAGGAATTCTGAAAAAAGAGGAGCGGGCTCCTCATGGACGGGAACTGAGGATCACAGGTGTGAAGATATTGTCTTTCCCGGTAGAATCTATGCCTCTTGCCATAGACAAATGGAAACTGAATACTTCGCTTGAGTCAAAGCTGAATATGCGTTCCGTTGCGCTTCGAAATATCAGGGAACGTTCCAAATTCAGGATTCAGGAGGCTCTTGTGAGAGCTTTTCGGGATTATCTTTATGAACATGGTTTTACAGAGATCCATACCCCAAAATTAGGAGCCAGAGGAGCAGAGGGCGGAGCAAATGTTTTTAAACTGAGTTATTTTCATAAGCCGGCTGTTCTGGCGCAAAGTCCGCAGTTTTATAAACAGATGATGGTGGGAGTATTTGACAGAGTGTTTGAAACAGGTCCTGTATTCCGGGCGGAAAAGCACAATACCAAACGTCACTTAAACGAATATACCAGTCTGGATCTGGAAATGGGATATATAGACAGCTTTCAGGAAATCATGTCCATGGAAACCGGATATCTTCAATATGCCATGGCTCTTTTAAAAAAAAGTTATGATAAAGAACTGTCTTTATTGAAACTGGAGCTTCCAAATGTAGACAGGATTCCGGCAGTACAGTTTGAGAAGGCAAAAGAACTTGTTTCAGAAAAATATAACAGGCCCGTCCGCAATCCTTACGATCTGGAACCGGAGGAGGAAGCTCTGATCGGAAGGTATTTTAAGGAAGAATATAATTCTGATTTTGTATTTGTCACTCATTACCCGTCAAAAAAGCGGCCGTTTTATGCAATGGATGATCCGGCAGATCCGCGTTTTACGCTGAGCTTTGATCTTTTGTTCCGTGGTCTTGAGGTTACAACTGGAGGACAGCGCATTCATGATTATCAGCAGCTTACCGCCAAGATTGCAGACAGAGGGATGGAAGAAGAAGGCATGGAACAGTATCTGGATGCTTTTAAACATGGTATGCCGCCTCATGGCGGATTGGGGATTGGCCTGGAACGGCTGACGATGCAGCTTCTGGGAGAGGAAAATGTCCGTGAAGCCTGTCTGTTTCCAAGAGACATGAACCGTCTGGAACCCTGATCCGGATACAGGAAAAATATTTCAGGTCAACAGGGAATCAAAAAGCAGAAAAGAGGAATATCCATGGCAAAGATCATAGATGATGAAACAATGGAAAATGTCTGCCTTCTTGCAAAGCTTTCTCTGGAAGAGGAAGAACGGGAGGCCGCACGGGCGGAAATGCAGAAAATGCTTACCTATGTAGAGAAGCTGGATCAGTTGGATACAGAAGGTACAGAGCCTATGTCCCATATTTTTGGCAGTGAGAATGTGTTCCGTGAGGATGAAATCGTAAATGAAAACCAGAAAACTGCCATGCTGTTTAATGCGCCAAGAACAAAAGACGGCCAGTATCATGTGCCGAAGACAATAGGATAGGAAGTGACATAAATGGAATTAAGCCAGATGACTGCACTGGAACTGTCCCGTAATATCAGGGGAAAAAAGATCTGCGTTTCAGACAGTGTAGAAAGTGTGTTTCACCAGATCAGAAAAAAAGAAAAGAAAATTCATGCATACCTGGATCTTTATGAAGAGGACGCATATAAGAGGGCAGAGCAGGTTCAGAAAGGAATTGAGCAGGGAATCTATACAGGTCCTTTGGCAGGAGTACCGATCGCGGTAAAGGATAATATCTGTATCAGAGGTAAAAAGACAACCTGTGCATCCGGAATACTGGAAAATTTTATTCCTACATATCAGGCTGAGGTGATCGACCGTCTGGAACAGGCAGGAATGATCCTCATAGGAAAAACGAATATGGACGAATTTGCCATGGGAAGTACAACAGAAACATCTGCTTTTGGTGTTACGGCAAATCCGTGGAATACAGAGCATGTACCGGGCGGTTCATCAGGGGGTTCCTGTGCGGCAGTTGCGGCCGGAGAGGCATATATGGCTCTTGGATCCGACACAGGCGGTTCCATTCGTCAGCCCAGCGCTTTTTGCGGAGTGACCGGAATCAAGCCAACCTATGGAACCGTATCCCGATATGGTCTGGTGGCATATGCTTCTTCTCTTGATCAGATTGGTCCTGTGGGAAAAAATACAGAAGACTGTGCTGCTCTCCTTCAGGTAATTGCCGGATATGATCCAAAGGACAGCACTTCTCTCAGGAGAGAACTTCCGAAACCTGGGCTGACTTCAGGGAAAGATCTGAAGGGAATGCGGTTTGGCGTTCCTGAAGAATATATGGCAGAGGGAATGGAAGAAGGAGTCCGCAAGGTTTTTCTTGCTTCTCTGAAGCTTTTGGAGGAACTGGGAGCTGAAGTGGAATTTTTTTCCATGAAAACCACGGAATATGTAATCCCGGCATATTATATCATTGCCTGTGCAGAAGCAAGCTCCAATCTGGAAAGATTTGACGGTGTAAAGTATGGATTTCGTGCGGCAGAATATCAGGGACTTCATGATATGTACAGAAAAACAAGAACGCAGGGGTTCGGAAAAGAGGTAAAAAACAGAATCATGCTGGGCTCATTTGTTTTGAGCTCCGGTTATTATGACGCTTATTATCTGAAAGCATTAAAGGCAAAAGCTCTGATTAAAAAAGAATTTGACCAGGCCTTTGAGAAGTATGATGTGATTCTTGCTCCGGCGGCTCCCCATACGGCTCCAAAGCTGGGAGAAAGCCTGAAAGATCCTCTTACCATGTATCTGGGTGATATTTATACAGTAGCAGTAAATCTCTGCGCCCTTCCTGCCATTTCCCTTCCGGGTGGCTTTGACAGAAAAGGGCTGCCCGTAGGATTTCAGATGATTGGCCCTTGTTTTGGAGAAAATACGCTGATCCGGTCAGCGGCTGTATTTGAAAATGCACGGGGGAAATTTCCATCAGCAGAAAAAGGAGGCACAGAGGTATGAGACAGTATAAGACCGTGATCGGACTGGAGGTTCATATAGAGCTTGCCACAAAAACCAAAATTTTCTGCGGCTGTTCTACGGAATTTGGCGGAGAGCCAAATACCCATACCTGTCCGGTATGTGCCGGGATGCCCGGTTCTCTTCCGGTTCTGAACCGTCAGGTGGTGGAATTTGCACTGAAAGCCGGAATTGCGGCAAATTGTCAGATCAATCAACTATGCAAATTTGACCGGAAAAATTATTTTTATCCTGACAATCCGCAGAATTATCAGATATCACAGCTCTATCTGCCGTTGTGTCATGATGGATGGATAGAGATTGAAACCTCAGCCGGAAAGAAAAAGATCAGGATCCATGAAATACATATGGAAGAAGATGCTGGTAAACTGATCCATGACGAATGGGAAGACTGTTCACTGGTAGATTATAATAGAAGCGGAGTACCTCTGATCGAGATTGTTTCCGAACCGGATATGAGAAGCGCTGAGGAGGTTATTGCATATCTGGATAAACTTCGCTGTATGATGCAGTATCTTGGAATTTCGGACTGTAAGCTTCAGGAAGGTTCCATGCGTGCAGATGTCAACCTTTCTGTCTGTGAGTCAGGAAGCGATGTCTGGGGAACCAGAACAGAGATGAAGAACCTGAATTCTTTCAAAGCCATCACAAGAGCGATTGAAGCTGAACGGGAGAGACAGATCGAGCTTCTTGAAATGGGAAGGCCGGTAATTCAGGAGACAAGGCGGTGGGACGACAATAAAGAAAGCTCTCGTGCCATGAGATCAAAGGAAGACGCTAAGGATTATCGATATTTTCCGGATCCGGATCTGCCGCCGGTTCATATTTCAGATGAATGGATTCAGAGAATCCGTAATACGCAGCCACAGCTGCGGGAAGAAAAGCAGCAGATATATCAGGATGAGATGGGACTTTCCGATTATGATGCCAGAGTTTTGACGGAATCGGCACATCTGGCTGATCTTTTTGAAAAAACAGCAGAACTCAGTCAGAATCCCAAAAGGACAGCAGCATGGTTTATGGGGGAAGTTCTTCGCCTGATAAAAGAATACGGTACAGAACCGGAAAAGGTTTGTTTTTCGCCGAAACACCTTGCACAGCTGATTTGTATGGTAGAGGAAAAGAAGGTCAGCCCTGCCAATGCAAAAAAGGTATTTGAGCATATCTTTAACGAAGATACAGAACCGGAAGTTTTTGTCCGGGAACATGGTCTGGGGATCGTGCAGAATGACGATCTTATGCAGCGTGTGGTTCAGAAGGTTCTTGCAGAGAATCCGGGTCCTTTTTCAGAGCTTCTGGGAGGTAAGGAAAAAGTATTCGGTTTTTTTGTAGGCCAGATGATGAGAGAATTGAAGGGTACAGCAAGCCCTGAGGCGGTAAGGGACGCCCTTACGGAAGAAATAAACAAGAACAGGAGATAGAATATGGTAACAGTAAATAGAAACTATCTGAAACTGCCGGGCAGTTATCTGTTTTCCACAATTGCCGGAAAAGTGTCCGCTTTTCAAAAGGAAAATCCGGAAGCCAGAATCCTTCGCCTTGGAATTGGAGATGTGACACAGCCTCTTGCCCCGGCAATTATTGAAAGTCTTCACAGATCAGTGGATGAAATGGCACATCAGGAAACTTTCCGGGGGTATGCACCGGATCTGGGCTATGAATTTTTGAGAGATGCCATTGCAAAGAATGACTACAAAGACAGAGGATGTAACATTTCAGCAGATGAGATATTTATTTCTGACGGAGCAAAAAGCGATTCCGGAAATATCCAGGAGATCTTTGGGGCAGATAATAAGGTGGCTGTCTGTGATCCGGTTTATCCGGTTTACGTGGACACCAATGTGATGGCGGGAAGGACCGGGGCTTATAACAAAGAAAAGGAAAATTTTGACGGAGTGATCTATATGCCCTGTCTGGAATCCAATGGATTCCTTCCCGAGATTCCGGAAGAAGTGCCGGATCTGATCTATCTTTGTTTTCCGAACAATCCAAGCGGCGCTGCCATTACCAGGGAAAAGCTTCAGGAATGGGTGGACTATGCCAATCGTACAGGTGCAGTGATTATTTATGATGCAGCTTATGAGGCGTATATTACGGAAACAGATATCCCTCACAGTATTTATGAATGCAACGGGGCAAGAACCTGTGCGATTGAGCTGCGCAGCTTTTCAAAAAATGCCGGATTTACCGGTGTGCGTCTTGGATTTACGGTGATACCCCGGGAACTGGTTCGCGATGGAGTGTCGCTTCACAGGTTATGGGCACGACGTCATGGAACCAAGTTTAATGGAGCTCCTTACATTGTTCAGAGAGCCGGAGAGGCGGTGTATTCTCAGGAAGGAAAAAAACAGCTTCGGGAACAGGTGGCATATTATATGAGAAATGCCCATTATATCTACAGTGAACTGAAAAAAGCCGGATATTCCGTCTCCGGAGGAGTGAATGCTCCTTATATCTGGCTGAAAACACCGGATCAGATGTCCTCCTGGGAGTTTTTTGATCATCTTCTGAGAAATGCGCATGTAGTGGGTACTCCAGGATCCGGATTCGGCGCTCATGGAGAAGGCTTTTTTCGTTTGACAGCATTTGGTTCCTACGAAACCACGCAGGAAGCAATCCATCGTATAACACAGATTTAAAGAAACAGAAGGCTGCAGGTCTGTATATGACCTGCAGCTTTTTGTTTGCGCGCCATGGGCGCGCTCTAATGGGTGAAAGTCCCGAACACGCCTAGGCAACGAGGAAGTGTATAGCCGAACAGCAAGGGTGTCCATCGTGAGGTGTAAGCTGTAGGCAAACTCTTGGTCCGACGGACAGAAATCACATATGAGGCTCGGAAATAAGGATAAGTCTGCAAAAGAAGATGAAGTCCAAAAGTTGCTGGAAGTACGAGTAAATGTGGCGGATAGATGAGAGGAAAGAGCGTGTGTTATTCAGCAAATTTGTATTCTTGTGTTTCCACAAGTACTTCCTTTGAGTTTTTCAGGAAAGGATTGAATTCCAATCCGTATCTTGCAGTGTAATCCATAATCATTCGTCTCCTTTGCATAAGCGTACTTTTTTCTTTTTATCAATGCGTTTTCCGTTTTGTTGAGAAGCCGGATCGGAGTCAGCATCCCGTCAGTTTCCACAATGAAGATCTCTTTCATATCCGGGGAATAGCGAAGGCGGATACGCTGCCGTGCAAAACGGTAATCCACTTCGTATTCGATCTGGTCGATGACGATCACACTGTCAGCAGATACCCGGCGTTCAATCTCCAGAAGGAAATCCTGCCGGAGGCTTTCCTCTGAAAGTCTCCGGATCTGTTCCGGCTCTGAAAAGAAACGGTCCAGTGGGGACAGCCCGCGAAGGGATGAATGTGGGGCTTGGTTGTATCTCTGGACAAAAGCATGCAGGCTTCCCCTCAGTTCTTCCAGTGAATGGAAATCCCGCATATCAAGGGAGGCCATCCACTGATCCTTCATGGTCCGGAACCAGCGCTCAATCTTGGCTTTTCCGGTTGGCGTGTATGGCTAGTAACTGAGTGTGGTGCCGATCCTTGCGGCAGGGAGTTCCATTTGTTTGTTCTTATAAGATTTTCCATTATCAAAGTTGAAAATCTTGGGGCGCCCATACTTTGCTATGGCTGATCTCATGACCGACATCAGGTTGATAAAGTTATCATTGTAGAACACATCGATCCCGGTAATGAACCGGCTGGCATCATCGATCAGTGCAATGATATAGATCCGGTGTTTTTTGCCATCAGGCATCGTAAGACGGGGACCGACACTGCTATCCCCACACCAGACTTCGTTGATATGGGGGCGTTCGTAGCGGCGCATATCCCTGTTTGGTGTCTGCCGCAGTTCCATCTGGCCCCATAAGTCCTTTTGCAGAGATTTCTGCGAAAAAAGCGGTTTTGCTTGGATAACGTTCATCAAGTCCCGCAATGATAGGTGCGATGGCACCATAGCGCATCAGGGCGACTTCCTGTTGTTTTTCCTGCTTCATAAGTTTTATATACCTCCTTTTTCTTAAGGATAAGGGATAAAACAGGACCTGTCGTGTAAGGTTATGTTGGCAGGAAAAAAGCTTATTGGAGGTTGATTTAATCTGCATGAACTGTCTGGAAAAGAGGGAAAAGCATGCTGAGACCAGGCTGGGGATATCAGGGAAAGGAAGCCTCATGGAGAGCAGCCGCTGTTTCCAATGTAAGCGGTAGTTCCGGATGATGGATTTCAGGTTGTTTTCATCCACGAGGTACTGCTCTGCCAGTATGTTCCGGAATCCGATTTCATGCTCATAAGCATGAATCAGACGGACGTGCAGAATCAGAGGGATCAGTGAATAAGGGATCATGGATGAAAGTAACAGCGCATGGGTATGCCCGCAGACCTTGCAGTACACACGAACGACAGAAAGTGAGAGGACACGGTCAGTAAGCTGGACGTTGCGTTTGTAAGAACCATAACGGATGAGACAGCCGGAGTGGCCACAGGTACATGAAATAAGGTTCAGATCAAGAGAATCAATAGTTTTATTGTAAAAATCCTGAGAAATAAGGTTGTAGTTTTCTGTATAAACTGTTATCATAGGTATGCATAAATGTAGCGTAAGCTATGTTTGGGTAAAAGCAGAAATCGAACTTTGGTCGGGGAGGTTTCTGCTTTTTATTTCGTGGTTACAAAACCATATGATAATACAAGAGGTCTCAGGATAAAACAATCTGATGAAAAATACGTCAGATTCCTTTATATCAGGACCTCTTTTATTTTGCATGAAAATTGAAAGATCGGTTTGTTATAAAGTGACTGATAACAAACAGCTGCAAGGTTGAGAAACTTAATCAGCTTATCAGAGGTTGGATTAACTACTTCAAGATAGGTAGTATGAAGAAACTCTGCCAGAAACTTGACGGTAACATCAGATACAGACTTCGTATGTGCATTTGGAAACATTGGAAAACTCCACAAAACAGAGCAAAGAATCTGATTAAGCTAGGTGTGCCACAATGGAGCGCATGGAAAACAGCATATATACATGGCTATGCGAGACCCGCCCGATGCGGAGACCTACAGATTGCAATAAGCAATAAAAGACTAGCCTCATTTGGACTAGTCTCAATGTTAGATTACTACACCGAAAGGTGTGTTACTTGTGAAGTTGATTGAACCGCCGTGTACCGAACGGTACGCACGGTGGTGTGAGAGGTCGGGGAAATAATATTTCCCCTCCTACTCGATTGAAGAAACCAGGTTTTCATTGCGTTACTGTGAATTTTACCGTATAATAGAAAGGAGTCAAAAGATAAAGGGGTAAGTAGAAATGTATTACGAAACAGCAGAGAAATTACTTGAATTTATTAGAAAAAGTCCAACTGCTTTTCATGCAGTGGATACAATGAAAAAAACACTGGCCGGCAATGGCTTTCAGGAGCTTTCCGAAAAAGAACTGTGGAGCCTGACCCCCGGCGGAAATTATATGGTTACAAGAAACAATTCAGCGCTGATCGCTTTTTCCATTCCGGAAAAAGCGCCGTACAGCTTTCACATTATGGCAAGTCACAGCGATTCTCCGACTTTTAAGATTAAAGAAAATCCTGAGATCACAGTGGAAAAGGCTTATGTAAAGCTGAATGTGGAAAAATACGGAGGAATGCTTATGTCTCCGTGGTTTGACCGTCCTCTTTCCGTGGCAGGAAGAGTGGTTGTCCGGGAAAACGGAGAGCTGAAAGAAAAACTGGTAGACATTGACAGAAATCTTCTTATGATCCCCAGCCTTGCCATTCATATGAACAGGGAAGTAAATTCCGGATATGCCTATAATCCACAGAAGGATCTTCTTCCTCTGTATGGAACAGCAGGAACCAAAGAGCCATTTGGAAAACTGATCGCAGAGGCAGCAGGAACCAGAGAGGAAAATATTTTAGGGCATGACCTGTTTCTGTACAACCGGGTTCAGGGAACCGTATGGGGGGCTGAACGGGAATTTGTTTCAGCAGGAAGACTGGATGATCTTCAGTGCGCTTTTGCATCTCTGGAAGGCTTTCTTTCAGGCGGCAAAAAAGAGAGCATTGCTGTACATTGTGTTCTTGACAATGAGGAAGTGGGAAGCGGAACCAGACAGGGGGCAGCTTCTGCATTTCTGAAGGATACACTGCTGCGCATCAATTCCGGCCTGGGAAGGACCTATGAAGAATATTTGATGTGCCTGGCAGACAGCTTTATGATCTCAGCAGACAATGCTCATGCTCTTCATCCGAATTATACAGATCAGTCTGACCCGGTGAACCATCCGGTTCTGAACGGCGGAATTGTCATTAAATATAATGCAAACCAGAAATATTGTACAGATGCTGTATCAGCAGCAGTATTTAAAGAAATTTGCGCGAGAGCAGAGGTTCCGTACCAGACATTTGTAAACCGTTCCGACATGGCAGGCGGTTCTACTCTGGGAAATATTTCCAATACTCAGGTGCCGGTAAGCACGGTAGATATCGGACTTCCTCAGCTTGCTATGCATTCTCCTTATGAGACAGCCGGAGTGATGGACACCTACAGTCTGGTAAAAGCAGCAGAACTGTTTTTTGCGTAAAAGAATACAGGCTGATTTTGAAAATAACAGCATAAAAGAAAGACAGACGAGGAAAAATGAATAAAAAAGCAGTATTTTTTGATGCGGATGGTACTGTCTGCGATATAGAGAAGGGAGTTCCGGACAGCGCGGTAAGAGCCATTACACAGCTTGTGAGAAACGGACATGAGGCATGGCTGTGTACAGGAAGAAGCAGGGCGTTTGTTCCGGGATATCTGGAACAGATCCCTTTTACCGGAATGATCAGCGCCTGTGGCGCCACCATAGAAAAAAACGGCCAGCGGCTGTTTAACAAGGAGATGTCTTCTGAAGTTGCAGAGCTTTCTGTAAAAATCCTGCGCAGATACGGTCTGGTCCCGGTAATGGAAGGGGCGGATTTTATGTATTATGACAAGGATGAGTATACACTGGAAGTAAACTGGTACCGGGATCTTATCACGGAAGCTCTTGGACCAAAGTGGCGTCCCATTAAAGGCAATGAAAAGTCTATGAGGATCAATAAGATCAGTGCAAAAATGAAAGAAGGCTGTAATGCAGAGCAGGCTCTGAAAGAGCTGTCCGCCTACTACGATGTGATCCGTCATGAAAATAATTCTTTTGTGGGGACAACAGTGGAATTGATACCAAAGGGCTGCAGCAAAGCTGCGGGAATAGCTGCTGTGTGCAGAATCTACAATATTCCATGGGAGGATACGGTTGTCTTTGGAGACAGCAATAATGACCTTTCCATGTTTGAATATGCGGCAACAAAGGTGGCAATGGGAAATGCCTCACAGAAGATCAAAGAGCTGGCAGATCATATTACCACGGATATGTTCCATTATGGAATAAAAAACGGGCTGGAAAAGCTGGGACTGATCGGAACAGCAAGCAGATTCTGACAGACAGAGAGTATGCTTTTCGTCTGAAAGAGAGAAACAGAATAATTTACAGGAAAGTGAGGGAATTTGAATGAAAACACTTGAATTACGCGATGGTTTTTACTGGGCAGGAATTGTGGATGATAATCTTCGGGTATTTGATATTATCATGTATACGGAATTTGGAACTACCTATAATTCCTATGTATGGAAAGCCGGAGACAAGGTCGTCCTTTTTGAGACAGCCAAAGAGAAATTTTTTGACGAATATCTTGACAAGCTGAAAGAAATTATTGATGTAACAAAAATTGATTATCTGATCGTGGATCATACAGAGCCGGATCATGCAGGAAGTATTGGAAGACTTCTGGAGTACAGCCCTCAGATGAAAATCGTAGCTACAGGCTGCGCCATTGGATTTCTGAAAGAAATTGTAAATCATGATTTTACTTCCATTGCTGTAAAAGATAATCAGACTATGGAAATCGGCGGAAAAACTCTCCGCTTCCTTGTAGTTCCCAATCTTCACTGGCCGGATACCATGTATACTTATATTGAAGAAGAACAGCTTCTTGTAACCTGCGACTCTTTTGGTTCTCATTATGGTTTCCATGATGTTCTTGCCAGCAAGGTCACAGATCAGGAAGGCTATATGCGTGCTACAAAATATTATTTTGACTGTATTATCGGACCCTTTAAGCCGTTTATGCTAAAGGCTCTGGACAAGGTACGTCAGCTTGATGTATCCATGATCTGCCCGGGACACGGACCGGTGATCGATGAAAATATCGACCGTATGTATAACATTTATGAGGACTGGTGTACGGTTGTAAATCCCAACCGGAAAAAAACAGTCATTATTCCTTATGTAAGCGCATATGGTTATACGAAGCAGCTTGCCGAAGAAATTTCAAGAGGTATTCAGGACAGCGGCGATATTGATGTCAGAAGCTATGACCTTGTGGAAGCTGACCAGGACAAGGTGCTGGAGGAACTGGGCTTTGCAGACGGTATTCTGTTCGGTACTCCCACAATCGTAGGAGAGGCCTTAAAACCAATCTGGGATCTGACTACCTCCATATTTGCCGGAACACACGGCGGAAAGCTGGCAAGCGCCTTTGGAAGCTACGGATGGAGCGGCGAGGGAGTTCCTCATATTATCGAGAGACTGAAACAGCTTCGCATGAAGGTTGTAGATGGTCTGAAGATTCGTTTTAAACCAGGCGAAAACAATCTTCTGGATGCCTATGAATACGGATATAATTTCGGATGCATTCTTCAGAAAAAAGAGAATCCGAAGAAAAAAGGTTCACGCACACTGGTAAAATGTCTTGTCTGCGGTGAGATCTTTGATTCATCCATGGAAATCTGCCCGGTCTGCGGTGTGGGAAAAGAGAATTTTGTGCCGGTAGATGCAGAAGAAAGCAGCTTCCGTAAAGATACAGATCATTTTTATGTGATCCTCGGAAACGGTGCGGCAGGATTAAGCGCGGCAAAAGCAATTCGTGAAAGGGATAAAACAGGCTCTGTGATCATGATCTCAAATGAGGCTTATCCTACGTACAACCGTCCTATGCTGACAAAATCCATGGTAGCGGAGCTGGATGCAAAAGAAATCCTGGTTGAGCCGGAAGCCTGGTATCAGGAGAACAATATCCACCTTCTCCTTGAAAAAGAAGTAACAGGTATTCATACAGATAAAAAAGAGATAACACTTTCGGATGGAACAGCATTGAAATATACAAAGCTTATTTACGCTCTGGGGTCCGAATGCTTTGTGCCTCCGATTCCGGGAACGGACAAGCCTGAGGTTGTTGCCATCCGCCGTATGAGCGATATCGAAAAGATCGAGGCAATGCTGTACAGAGTACAGAATGTGGTTGTGATCGGCGGAGGCGTTCTGGGTCTGGAAGCCGCCTGGGAGCTGAAAAAAAGCCGCAAACAGGTGGTTGTTCTGGAGGCTGCGCCGCAGATCATGGGACGCCAGCTTGATGAGGGCGCAAGCCAGATGCTTACAGACATCAGCAGGAGTAATGGAATTGACATTCACGCAGGAGTTCAGATTGCGTCAATCGAGGGCGAAAGCTCTGTAACGGGTGTAAAACTGGCTGACGGAAGAGAATTTCCGGCAGAGCTGGTGATCGTTTCTGCAGGAGTACGCGCAAATGTGGGAGCTGCAAAAAATGCAGGACTTGACATTAACAGAGGCATTGTGGTAAATGCAGATATGAGTACCAGTGACGAGAATATTTTTGCCTGCGGAGACTGCGCGGAATATGAAGGAATCAATTATGCCATCTGGCCTCAGGCTCTGGAACAGGGAAAGGTTGCAGGAGCCAATGCGGCAGGAGATGCGCTGACATATACTACGGTTTCAGCAGGACTTTCTTTCCACGGAATGAACACAGGTCTTTATGCCATCGGAGATAATGGAAAAAATCCGAATCTTATTTACAGAACTGTGGAATTTAAAGACATGGGACGGAAGCAGTATGAGAAATATTATTTCCTGAACAACCGTCTCTGCGGAGCTATTCTTATTGGCGATACTTCAAAAATGGCTTTTGTTACAGAGGCAGTGGAACAGAAAAAAACATTTAAAGAGATGTTCAGTTAATGAAAGAGGCGGAAAACTATAAAGAAGAGCTTCTCCGGCACAGGCATTACTTTCATATGCATCCGGAGCTGGGTCTTGAGGAAAAGGAAACATCGGCATATATAAAAAGCTATCTGGAGAAACTGGGGTATGAAATTACCCCGGTTTTTCCTACAGGAATGATCGCGGAACTGCCTGAGCTGAAAAAAAGGAAAAAAACTGTGGTGGTAAGGGCAGAAATGGACGGCCTTCCTATGGAAGAAAAGACAGGGCTTCCATATGCCTCTGTGAATCCGGGGCGTATGCATGCCTGCGGACATGACGGTATTCTGGCAGTGGCGCTGACTTTATGCGGTATTCTTTCTGAGGAAAAAGAAGAATTTCCGGTAAATGTAAGATTTTTGTTTGAGCCGGCAGAAGAAATCGGAGAAGGGGCAAAAAGGATGATAAAAGCAGGAGCCCTGGACGGTCCGGCAGATGCTTTTCTGATGTTTCATTTTGCTGTGGATATGCCCTTTGGAATGGCGGTTCACGAAGGCCAGGCTTCTGCTATGATTGCAGGAATCGGAATTGAGGTAAAAGGAAAATCCAGCCACTGGAGTGAAGCTCATAAAGGAATTGACAGTATTTATGCAGGCGCCAGAGTGATACAGGAGGTGCATGACCTTAACGAAAGCTATCAGGGACATGCGCCCTGCCTTGTGGGAATCGGAACGGCTCACGGAGGTGAATACGGAAATATTATTGCAGATTCCATGACGCTTACCGGAAATATAAGGGCCTGCAGAGAAGAAGATTTTCAGGCACTGTATTGTCTGCTGGAGGAACGTCTGAAAAATACAGAAAAAGAAACCGGAACAAAGATCACTCTGAGTCTTTTAAAGGAACCTGTGCTTTCTTTTGCAAACGATTCTGAGTTTACAGAGCTTGCAGCAGGAATCGGTCAGGAGGTATTCGGGGAGCGTTTTATTCTTGAGGGAGAGGATGAACTGTTTCTGGCAGGAGACAATGCCTATCGCTACTTCCAGAGGACAAGGGGAGTCTTTTTGATTTTTCTGGCAGCAGTTCCGGGAAAAGAATATCCGCTTCATCATCCGAAGATGGAGCTGGATGAAAATATTTTTCCGTACAGTCTGGAAACGGTTTATCAGATGATAAAAAAAATGGGAAAAGTCTGCTGAACCTGCGCCAGATCACAGGGAATAAGAGAAAGAGAGAAAAAGCCAATGGAAAAACATGGCGGAAATCTGCAATGGGGGGATCATTATGAAATATGGGAAAATAAGGATTGAAGATGGAAATCTGGTCTTTGCCAGACATATGATGATGAACTATCTTCCATGCAGGGATATCCTGTGGGTTTATAAAAGACAGGAAGGAGTGGAAGGCGGCGCTCAGAAACAGATCAGCACCAGTTATCTGGTGGTTGTGACCAGAAGACGCAAACGCTATAAATTTGATATGACAGACAGGGAAGTAAGAGACTGTGTACAGCTTCTGAAAGCGCTGAATCCTGACATTGTGGTGGGCTTTCCGAAAGGAGGCAGGATCCACCTGCAGAGTCTTCCGAATACCAGAGACCTGGGAGCGCTGATGACAGAGGACGGAAGACATATTCTTCCCAGACGTCTTTTAAGAAGCGGCAGTCTTTATCATATTTCTCTGACAGACCAGGATGTCCTCACAGAAGAATATCATCTTACGGAAGTGATTGATTTCAGAACCCAGAAAGAGATCCTGGAAAAACCGGATACTGTGATCGAGGGAGTGCGTTATCATGAGATTCCTATTGTGGATGAAGAGACGGCCGGGATTTCCCAGACAGGAAGTTTCCTGGAGCTGATTACAGAAGCCGGTCAGCTTCCCGATGATTTTTTACATAATCAGTACCGCAGCTTTGTCAGGGACGAGTATTCAGTGAAGCAGTATGCTCGTTTTATGGATATCCTTCTGAACCATGAGAAGGGCGCTGTTCTGTGGCACTGCAGTGCAGGAAAAGACCGGGCGGGGATTGGTACCGCCCTGCTTCTCTGCGCTCTTGGGGTTCCCAGAAAAACCATCCGTGAGGATTTTATGAAAACAAATCTTTATCTGGAAGAGGAGATGCAGCATATGGTCCGTTATCTGGAAACAAAAACCATTGTAGACAGTAAGGTAATGGACAAAGTGCGGATTCTTTATAAGGTCAAAGGGGAATATCTGGACACAGTTTTTGACACAATTGAAAAGGATTTCGGTTCTGTGGAACATTTTCTGAAAAAAGCGCTTTATCTGACTCCTAAGGCAATTGAAACCCTGAAAAATAAATATCTTGTATAAACATACATTTTTACATTGACAAATGATTGAATCTTGTTATAATGATATCCATGCAGAGTTTTTATGAAGTAAAGGTTTACAGGACTAAAGTGGTGAAAGCAGGTGTGTTATGCAAAAGAGAATTTTGTCCCTGTTAGTAGATAATACCGCAGGTGTGCTCAGTCGTATTTCAGGACTTTTCAGCCGGAGAGGTTATAACATTGACAGTCTTTCCGTTGGTGTTACGGCAGATGAGCGTTTTTCCAGAATGACAGTTGTATGCAGTGGAGATGCGCTGATTTTGGAGCAGATTACAAAACAGCTTGCAAAGCTGGTAGATGTAAGAGATATCAAGGTACTGGAGCCGGATAACAGTGTCAGCAGAGAGCTGGTTCTGGTAAAGGTTACAGCGAAACCGGAGCAGAGAGAAGGAATTATATCTATTGCCAATATTTTTCGCGCCAATGTGATCGATGTGGGAAAAGATTCCCTTGTGATCGAGCTTACCGGAAGTAAAAGTAAGCTGGGGGCGTTCGTGGATCTTCTGGAAGACTATGAGATTCTGGAACTTGCCAGAACAGGGATCACAGGACTTTCCAGAGGAGCGGCAGATGTAAGATTTTTCTGATTTTTCAGCCGGATTGCTGAGGGGAATCCCTTGACGATATATTATGAAAAAATTTATAAAAACTTAGGAGGAAATGAAAATGGCAAACAGGATTTTTTATCAGGAAGACTGTAATTTAAGTTTACTGGATGGTAAGACGATTGCGATTATCGGTTACGGAAGCCAGGGACATGCTCATGCGCTGAATTTAAAGGAGTCAGGATGCCATGTTATCATTGGTCTGTATGAAGGCAGCAGATCCTGGAAAAAGGCTGAGGAGCAGGGATTTGAAGTATATACAGCGGCAGAGGCAGCAAAACAGGCAGATATTATTATGGTCCTCATCAACGATGAGAAGCAGGCTGCTCTTTACAAAAACGATATTGAGCCGAATCTTGAGGAAGGCAATATGCTGATGTTTGCTCATGGATTCAATATCCATTATGGATGTATTGTGCCTCCGAAGAATGTAGACGTTACGATGATCGCTCCAAAAGGACCGGGTCATACGGTAAGAAGCGAGTATCAGGCCGGCAAGGGTGTTCCGTGTCTGGTAGCTGTTCAGCAGGATGCCACAGGAAAAGCTCTTGATATGGCGCTTGCCTATGCTCTCGGAATCGGCGGAGCAAGAGCCGGTGTTCTGGAAACAACTTTCCGTACAGAAACAGAAACAGACCTTTTTGGTGAGCAGGCAGTTCTCTGCGGTGGTGTATGCGCGCTGATGCAGGCAGGCTTTGAAACTCTCTGCGAGGCAGGTTATGATCCGAGAAACGCATACTTTGAGTGTATCCATGAAATGAAGCTGATCGTTGACCTGATCTATCAGTCCGGATTTGCAGGAATGAGATATTCTATTTCCAACACTGCAGAATACGGCGATTATATTACAGGACCGAAGATCATCACAGAAGATACCAAGAAGGCTATGAAGAAGATCCTTGCGGACATCCAGGACGGCACTTTTGCAAAAGATTTCCTTCTGGATATGTCTTCAGCAGGCGGTCAGGTTCACTTTAAGGCAATGAGAAAGCTTGCTGCAGAGCATGAATCTGAAAAAGTCGGTGAAGAGATCCGTAAGCTGTACAGCTGGAACGGCGAAGACAAGCTGATCAACAACTAAAATCAGTACATCAGTGGACAGGAAACGAGAAGTTTCCTGTCCTTTTTAAATATCCGGGAAAAAGTATTGGAGCAGGGGAAGTCCTCTGTCTTTTTTTCTGCACACAAATCCGATTTCCCGATCCGGAAAATCAAAATCCAGAGGGATCTCGCAAAGAACGCCGTTTTTCAGCTCCGGTTCCACAAACTGACGGACAACGCCTGCAATTCCCAGTCCTGTTTCCGCAAACTGTATCAGAAGATCCATAGTGGAAACCTCCAGAATATGGGCCGGTTCCATATGGTGCTCCCTCATTCTTGCATTTATGGTCTGACGGGAAATATTTTCTTCGTCAAGCATCATAAATACTGCATTGTGAAAAAGAGGCTCCCCAGGATAGAGTTCCTGCAGGTTTTTTAAATACTGTGTGGTAGAAACGAAGGTATCGCTGACTGTCATAACCGGGCGGAAATAATATCCCTGAAGATTATGGGGTCTGCCAATCAGCCCTATGTCAATTTTTTCTTCATCAAGAAGTTCCAGAGTCTGATAAGTGGACTGGCAGGAAATGCTGATCCGCACCTGGGGATGAGACAGGATATAGGGCTTCAGCCGGGGAAGAAGAACATATCGGCAGAGCGTGGTACTGGTTCCGATACGGAGCTGCGGAACGTTTCTGGAACCGTTATGAAGGATGGCACGTTCTCCTTCATTGACAAGCTCAAAGGCTGCCTGTATTTTTTCAAAAAGAATTTTTCCGTCAGGGGTAAGGGCAACTCCTCTGGAGTTTCTTTTAAAAAGCAAGGTGTTAAGGTTGTGTTCAAGCTTCTGTACAGCACGGCTTACAGCGGGCTGGCTGATGTACAGTTCTTTTGCGGCTCTGGAAATACTGCCTGTTTTTCCTGTAACATAGAAAATATGATAAAGGGATAAATTTTCCTGCATAATTAGTCTCCTTAATATAACTGTAAAACATAATAAGTATGAATAATATGTATTAGTATTATATCAGAGCCTGTGATAAAATAACATCATAAAAAGAAAATTATCTGCAGTTTTTATAAAACGGCTGTATGAATTTACAGGGAGGACATAGATTATGGGAATGACAATGACACAGAAGATTCTGGCTGCCCATGCAGGGCTGGATCATGTGGAGGCCGGACAGCTGATAGAGGCGGAACTGGATCTGGTTCTTGGAAATGATATCACATCTCCGGTGGCGATTCATGAAATGGATAAAATGAAAGCGGATACCGTGTTCCACAAAGAGAAAATCGCCCTTGTTATGGATCATTTTATCCCAAACAAGGATATTAAATCAGCAGAGCACTGTAAATGTGTAAGAGAGTTTGCCTGCAGGCATGAGATCAGCAATTATTTTGACGTAGGAGAAATGGGAATTGAACATGCGCTTCTTCCGGAAAAAGGGCTGACAGTAGCTGGTGATGTGATTATAGGCGCAGATTCCCATACCTGTACCTACGGAGCTCTCGGGGCATTTTCTACAGGTGTGGGAAGTACGGATATGGCAGCAGGAATGGTCACAGGCAAAGCCTGGTTTAAGGTTCCGTCAGCCATTCGATTCAATCTGACAGGAAAACCGAAAAAGTGGGTCAGCGGAAAAGATGTGATCCTGCATATTATCGGAATGATCGGCGTGGACGGAGCTTTATATAAGTCCATGGAGTTTACAGGAGACGGAATTAAGAATCTCAGCATGGATGACCGTTTTACCATTGCAAACATGGCAATTGAGGCAGGTGGAAAAAACGGTATCTTCCCTGTGGATGACCAGACGGAAGCTTATATGAAAGAACATTCCATGAGATCTTATAAAGTGTATGAGGCGGATGAGGATGCCGTGTATGAGGCAGAGTATACCATTGATCTCAGTAAGCTGGAACCTACGGTTGCCTTTCCGCATCTTCCGGAAAATACAAAAACAATGAATGAGATCAGCCAGGAGATCGTGATCGACCAGGCTGTGATCGGATCATGTACCAATGGAAGGATCGAGGATCTCAGAACAGCAGCAGAGATTCTTAAAGGACGCAAAGTGAAAAAGGGCGTGCGCTGCATTATCATTCCGGCAACACAGTCTGTTTATTTTCAGGCAATGGAAGAGGGACTTCTGAAGATCTTTATTGAGGCAGGTGCAGTGGTCAGCACTCCGACCTGCGGTCCCTGTCTTGGAGGATACATGGGTATTCTGGCAGCAGGAGAAAGATGCATTTCTACTACAAACCGAAATTTTGTAGGACGTATGGGTCATGTGGAGTCTGAAATTTATCTGGCAAGTCCGGCTGTGGCTGCTGCAAGCGCAGTCATGGGAAAAATTGCAGCGCCGGAAGAACTGGGATTATAAGGAGGAAGAAGAATGCAGGCAAAAGGCAGAGTTTTTAAATATGGAGATAATGTAGATACAGATGTGATCATTCCTGCACGCTATCTGAATTCCTCAGATCCGGCAGAACTGGCAACACATTGTATGGAGGATATAGATAAGGAATTTGTAAATAAGGTAAACAGGGGAGACATTATTGTAGCGGACAAAAACTTTGGCTGCGGTTCTTCCAGGGAACACGCACCCATTGCCATTAAGGCGGCAGGAGTCAGCTGTGTGATCGCAGAGACTTTTGCGAGGATTTTTTACCGTAATGCCATTAATATCGGGCTTCCTATTATTGAATGTCCTGAGGCCAGCAGAGGGATTGAGGATGGCGATCAGGTTGAAGTGGACTTTGACTCAGGCGTTATTTATAACCGTACCAGAGGAACAGAGTTCCAGGGTCAGGCATTTCCTGAATTTATGCAGAATATCATTCAGGCAGGCGGTTTGATTAATTATATTAATGCAAAAACCGAAAAATAAACATATATCAGCTTCCGGATCCGGGACAGGTTTCGGAAGCTGATTTTTTGGCTTTATCACTTTTATCTATATCCTTTGTTTTCTGTAAACGGAGAAAGACTGAATATGGCACAATGAAGCCCGGCATATGCACACAAAAATGATCAGGCTTTTTATGGGTACACACAGGCAAATACAAAAGAATCGGACACATTTTTACAGGCATTTCAATTAAAAAAAACATGTGGTTTTTACAGACAGAACAAAATAAGAAAAATGTCATAATTTACAGGCGTAATTTGGCGAACGAATTTCGTTGACTTTTTGTATTGGCAGGACTAGAATAAAATCATCTTAACAAGCAGGAGCTTCTTCCTGCACCACCTTCTTCTGAAGGAATATCGGGGAAATTCCATAAACGGATTATTTGGATATACACAGAACGGGACGCCTTTGTTCTTCCCGTACAGCAGTTTTATTTATTGCGAAGGTTAAGGAAAATATATTTCCTTGGTCTTATATAAAAGAATACGCCGCCTTCTCCTTACAGGGGATCTTCAGAGCAGAGCATATGATCTGTTTATCGTCAGGTGTCATTCAATTCTTTTTTATTCTTAAATTTCAATTCAGAACATTTCATTTCATCAAACCTCTTTTAAAGAAGGAGAAAGCGGGCGTGATCTATGAAAAAATATCTGCGGGGCAGAGCTCCGCCAAAAGAAAGCGGAGCTGTTTTTATTTGATCAGACAGGAAAGGATGAGCATATGAAAAAGAGAGAGTATGCGGGAAGAATCCTGCTTGCAGCTATTGCCGGAGTATTTTTGATTCTTGCTGCTTTTAAAAGATTTTCTGTGAACGTAGTATTATCCGGTTCCATGGAACCGGCGCTGAAAACCGGTGGAATTATTTTTACAGACACAAAAAAGACCATGCCGGGGATCGGAGATATTATTACGTATCGTATGGATGATATGCTGGTCACACACAGGGTTACTGATAAGAGGGATTCTGCTTATATTACCAGAGGCGATGCCAATGAAGGTGAGGATGCGGTTCCTGTTATGCAGGAACAGATTGTTGGAACTGTGGTATTTTTTATTCCGGTTCTGGGATATGTGGCAGCATTTTTGAAGAGCAAACCCGTATTTGGTCTTATCAGTCTTATGCTCATACAGGAATTGTTTTTTCTTGGAATGCAATGGAAAGGAGTGTGCAGGCAGTTCTGCACAGACAGAAAATATGAAAAAATCAGTAAGAAATAAAAGTAAAGCGATATTTTTAACAGGTGCTTTGTGTCTGGCTGTTCTTGGGGGTGTTTCTGCGTATCTGACAGATTATGACAAAGCTGATAATCAGTTTACAGTAGGAAAAGTAGAAATTGAACTGGAAGAGCCGGGATGGAAACAGGAAGAACATACGAAGATCGAACCGGGAAAAGAAATAGAAAAGGATCCTCAAATCCAAAACACGGGAGTCAATGATGCATTTGTGTATATGGAAGTAACAGTTCCTATGGCAGATGTGATGGCAGCGGATGAGGAGGGCAACCGGCTGAATAAAAAAATGCAGGAACTGTTTACCTTTACAGCAAAGGAAAACTGGTCCCTGATCGACAAAAAGAAAAAAGAAACGGCAGCTGTTTATGTATATGCATACGATAAAATATTGAAACCGGAGCAGACCACGGAGCCGTTGTTTGACATGGTGAAATTCCTGAATATTATTGAAGGACAGCTGGACACACAGCAGATCAGTATTCCTGTAAGAGCCTATGCCATTCAGAGCTCCTATACAGGAGGAGATAAAGACAGTATTCCGGAACAGGCAAAAGAAGCCTATAAAAAATATGTAAATCAGAATAAAGAGCAGGAAGGTCAGGTGACAACATGACCGTTATGACAAAAAGGAGGCCAGATGTGAGAAATGACCGGAAGAAAAAAGATTACAGGGGTGACACTGATACTGGCAGCAGCGTTGGGAATCGGGGGAACTGCAGCATATCTGACGTCTTTTGACAAAGCTGAGAATACAGTGGCAGCAGGACATAATACAACAGATATAGAGGAAGAGTTTCCCAATATAACACCCACTCCCATTGATAAAAATCCGGAATATAAGAAAAAGGTATGGGTATCTAATACAGCGTCAGGGGAAGAGGGCTTTAATGTAGACTGTTTTGTACGGATTTCGCTGGGATATTCCAATAATGATATCGGAAAGGCAGTGGTTCTGAAGAATCTGGATACGGATAACTGGGTGCATAGAGAGGACGGGTATTATTATTATCGCCATATTTTAAAAGAGGGAGAGACCACTGCTCCTTTGTTTACAGGAGTATCTATAGACTCTTCCAGGCTGGATGATACTTATCTGGATCTTTTGCCTGAATTTAAAATACAGGTATACGAGGAGTCTGTTCAGTCTGCCGGATTTTCTGACTATGAAAAGGCCTGGGAATATTATGGCTCTCCGGTCTGAAAGGAAGGTGGTGCAGATGAAAAAGCTGATTAAAGCAGTGGCGGTTTTAACAGCGGCTGCTTTTCTGGGAGGAACCGGTACTTATGGATATTTTTCAGATACTTTAAAGGTGAAAAATCATATTTCCACAGGAGACATTAATATCGGACTGAAGGAATATGAAAAAAAAGGAAGTACAGAGGTATCTTTTGCAGGAACCAAGGCAGTAGTTCCGGGAGATGTTATATCCAAAATTCCCAGAATCACCAATTATGCAAGCCCCTGCTGGGTGCGGGCACGGATCACTTACAAAAATAACAGGGAGAATATGGAGGGATTCAGTGACAAAAATATATCCGGAATGTCAAAAAAGTGGGTGCAGAGAGGTGAGTATTATTACTATACAAGTATTCTGAAACGGAAGGACAGTACAGATCTTTTTAAAGAGGTAACAGTTCCGGAAACATGGACGGAGGAGCATACCGGGCAGCAGCTTGGAATTACCGTTCAGGCAGAGGCAATCCAGGCGGCAAATTTTAATCCGGATTTTAAAGCAATGTCGCCATGGGGAAATCAGGAGATACAGCTTTGTGTTCATGAAGAGAATGGTACAACTGTATGCAGAAAGAAAAAAACAAAATTGTCAGTGGAGTTTAACGGACAGGCTCATAAACTTTTGTCTGTTCCGGGTGACTTTTTTGTGAATATGGGAACTGCCATGCCGGGAGATAAATTTCAGGATATAGTCACAGTTTCCAATACAACGGATCAGGAAGCGGAAATATTATTCCGTACAGCAGTGGAAGGACAGAACAAAAGCCAGACAGAGCTTTTGAAGGGAGTAAAACTTACAGTAGATATGGATGATACGAGACTGTACGAGGGAACTCTGGATTCTCCCGGACTTAGTAAAAATCACTCCCTTGGGAAATTTTCTCCTGATGAAAAAGGAAAACTGAGGTTTTCCCTTTCAATACCTTCAGAATGGGATAATTCCTACGCATTGAGGGATGCAGAAGTGCAGTGGATATTTACGGTAAATGAAAATTCTGAAAAGAAAACTGGTTCAGGAAAAAGTGAAGCTTCAGGTCATAAAAAAGCGCAAAAAGTCTCCTCTGTAAAAACAGGAGATTTCTCACAACCGGAGGCAGCATTCATGATTCTTTTAAGTTCCGGAGCTGTGATCCTGACAGTGTTTATCTGCAGGAAAGGAGGGCGGAGGAAATGAAAAAAACAGTAGTCAGTTTTTTGCTGGCAGCAGTGATGGGACTGTCTTCGCCGGCAGGGAGCCTGTGTATTCCGGAAGAAGAACACAATGGGACAATGGAACAGGAACAAAATGAAGAAGGGGAGTTTGAAGGGCTGGAATTAGAGGAAGAACCTGAAATTAAGGTTGAGGAAGATACTGAAGAAGAGATGCAGGGAGACGCGTCTTCGGAAGAAGCGCCAGAAAATCCGGAAGATTTCGATGGGGAAAAGCCACATGCAGAGCCGGAAGAGATTACGGAAGAATTTACAGGAACCATTCTTACTCCGGATAATGCAGACAGTCTTTTTGGAGATACACCGGAAGATGAACAGCTGATCAGGGAAATTGAAGAAGGAGAGATTGTAGGATTTGCCCCTGCCTCTCTTACAGATATTGGTGAAACAGAGCTGATGTCAGAAGAGGATGCGTCAGTTCTGCTTGCTCCGGACAGGTACAGACTTATTTCCACTTCGACAATTGTAAACTGTGATGAAGTGTGGACTGCAAATTCTCCTATTCATGCCCGACTGCGTTATATAGAGTATGTAGATTCAGATGGAGCGGTAACAAGATCGCCTCTTTATTGTATGAAGGCGTCTAAAATGGGAATTGACGGAAACGTGGATCTGAAGCCGGACGCAGTAAAATTTTTTTCCAATTCGACTCTGAGAAAGATTCTTTATTTTGGATATGGAGGACCGGGAGATATCTGCGACAGTTATAATCCGAGCTGTTCCCATGTGAACTGGTCAAAATGGCAGAACAGATATGTATTTACTCACCAGGCGCTTTCCAAAGTATATGCCAATGATGTAAATGGAGCGACGGAAGCTCAGATCAAGCATGTGGGGCTGCTTCGTTTTATTGACAAACTGAAAAGTCTCACCATTCCCAGCCGAAGTGCAGTAAAACTTAAATCAGTCAATACCAGCGGCAATACCGTTACAGCCAATCCTCTGAATATTGGTATGACCCTGTATCGGATCAAACCGTCCTCCGGATTTGGGTGGCTGGAGTCAACATTTAAAAACGGATTTCAGATTTCACCTTTGTGTACAGTAATAGATACAGGAAAAGCCGGAAACGGACTGACAATCTCCAGAGGAACTAACGATGCGTGGCAGCTTGCTTACTGGACCAGTGAAAGCGCGGCAAAAGAAAAACCGGATAGCCCTAATCGTTTGGCAAAGGGAAAAAGTGTAAAGATGAAAAACGGATACTGTTTTAAACTGGTATTTCCGGAAAATTCAAAAGGTACGAAACAGTTTTCCTGGAAAATGACACTGAGACCTGTAAAATATATTATTGTAGATGGTTCTGTTCAGACTGGACAGGATATTCAGGATTTTGGAGCCTGCGTATACCAGGGAGACAGGGGGATTCTTAAATTAAATCTTTCGTTTCAGCCTTCCGGAAGTATTCTTCTCCAAAAAACAAGTTCTCTGACAGGCCAGCCGGTTGCTGGTGCAGTATATTCTCTATATGCAGGACAGGATCTGTACAGTGGAAGCATACGCATTTACGCAAAGGATGAAAAGGTTGCAGAGGGAACTACAAATGAGAAAGGAGAGATTCTTTTTGACAGCCTTGTTCCGGGAAAGTACTATGTGAAAGAAAGAACGGCGGCTCCCGGCTATCTGATCACAGTTTCGGCTTCATCCTGTACTGTTTCTTCCGGGAAACGCGTTACACTGGAGGTAAAAGATGATCCGGATATGAAGGGAAAAGTATCTGTTGAAAAGGTTGCTGACGGAACAGGAATTTTTCTTGAGGGAGCAGAATTTACTTTGTTTACCTGGAATAAAAATTCAGGAAACTATGAAAACGGAAAACTTTTGAAGTACGATAAAGAACAGAAAAAATATATTTCAGATGTTTTTGTGTATACGGAAATAAATCAGGGAAAGTTTAAAGTAGAGGAGACAAAAAATCCTCCGGGATACACAGGAAGCTGGAGCCAGGAACTGATACTTACAGAACCGGGAACTGATAAAACATTTACTTATCGTGTAACCAATGCTCCTCTTAAAGAACACATGGTGGAAATCCGTAAGCTGGATTCTGAGACAGGAGATTTGCTGAAAGGTGCGGAATTTGTTATTTATGAGTGGAATGAGGAACAAAAGGAGTATCAAAAAGAGGGAACAGCACTGATATACGATGAGCAGAGGGAGATTTATAAAAGTCAGATCCTGAAGATCACAGACAGTAATCAGGGAAAATTTCGAATAGAGGAAACAAAGAACCCGCAGGGGTATCAGGGAGAATGGAGTCAGGAAATTGATCTGATGAAACAGGATGTACAACTGCAGTTCTCTGTGAAAAATGATCCAATCCCCAAAAAGTACGGAACTGTGCATATCAGAAAAAAGGATGCCATTACAGGAGAGAAGCTGAAAGGTGCGGAATTTCAGGCTTATGCATGGAATGAAGCAGCAGGAAGCTATGAAGAAAAAGCAGTTCTTTTTAGCTATGAGGAAAAAGAACAGTGTTACACATGTTCTGAGCTGGAACTTACGGATGAAAATCAGGGGAAATTTATGATAAAGGAAACCAGAGTTCCACAGGGGTATCAGGGAAAATGGGAAAAGGAAATCCATTTGACAGAAGACGGGCAGATCCTGGAACTGGAGGCGGAAAATGAACCTGTTCAGCTTCCCACAGGACAGATCACAATTATTAAAAAGATCCTTGAATCAGAAATTACCTGGGCGCATGGAAATCCTACGTTTTCTTTTGTGATCGAGGGCACGGATATTCGCGGAAATAAACGGAAATATGAAGATTCTGTTGTTTTTATGCAGGATGCATATCAGGTGGACGGAAATGGTTATGCGCTTTTGGAGGTGACAGTTTCCAATATTCCCCTGGGAACTTATCAGGTATATGAAAAGCCGGTGCTCCGTTACTATCTGAAAAAAGCTCAGGCAAACACCTCCAACGTGGAGATTATAAAGGGCAGGGAACCTGCATATGGGGTGGTTCCGGTAGATATTGCATATGGAACTGTCAGCCTTGATCAAGATCATCAGAAAGCTTCTATAACCTTTTATAATCGGAAAAAACGCTATGACGGATATTCTCATAACAGTCTGGCAGAGAATACACTTCCCGTTATAAAATCACAAAGCTAAAATAATTTTTACTCTCATACAGAAGGGCGGGGCTGAGGTACTGTTCCGATGTCCTGTCCTGCAGAAAGGAAAAGACGAAAACCAGACAAAGAACCGGGAGCTGCTTTTTCGTTTTTCTGCATCTGCTTGCATATTCGCGGAGTGTTTTTATTTACTGGAAAGACTTGTATAAAATGTACTACTTTCCTGTTTCCTGATAAACAAAAAAGATTTCCGAAATCTCGGAAATCTTTCATTCTTAAATATAAATCGGGGCAACAGGATTTGAACCTGCGACCTCGCGGCCCCCAGCCGCGCGCGCTACCAAGCTACGCCATACCCCGGTGATGATTATTATATCAAAGTGTGTATAGTTTTGCAACAATTTTTTGAAGAAAAAATTTCTTGACAGAATTGTATCATGTGTGTTAGTCTATATCCATCGAAACAATTTAATACGTAAATGCGTTGATAAGGAATAGTACATGAAAACTGGAGCACAGAGAGCTGTCGGCTGGTGGAAGACAGTAGAAGGGAATCATGGAACTCACCTTGGAGTATCTGCCCCAAAGCCAGTGGTTAGTAGGCGCAGACGGAGTCCACCGTTATATGGAAGGGATATAAGGATTTTCAGCAGACAGATGCAAGAGGAAGATTCCGTATCCTGTGAGTGTATGAAACTGTTCATAAAGAAGAGTGGTACCGCGGAAGTATAATCTTTCGTCTCTTACAGAAATGTAGAGATGGGAGATTTTTTTGTATACCGGAAAAGCAGCATATTCTGTATTGATTTTTCTGGTATATAAAAATGCTCCAGGAGGATGGAAAGAGTTCGAAGCTGTCTTGTCTGTTCTGTTCTTTTGCAGAGAAATCTATTATATATTTTTTCTGTAAAAAGGTACTGTTCTGCATACTGGCAGAAATATCTGGAAAATATGAATGGAACAGTCTGTGAAAATGGTTTTTCGCTATGCTTTTGTTCTTTTTATAAAGAGAAATCTCATATTGAAAACGCATGATACGAAAATGGAGGGAAAAAGAATGGAAAATGTAAAAAAATATCAGAGGCAGTATCATATGCCGCCTGAAAAGTGTACAAAGTGGGCGCAAAAAGAATATGTAGAAAAAGCTCCGTCCTGGTGCAGCGTGGATCTTCGCGACGGAAATCAGGCCCTTGTGATTCCCATGAGCCTGGAGCAGAAAATAGAGTTTTTCAAGCTTCTTGTAAAAATTGGCTTTAAAGAAATTGAGGTTGGTTTTCCGGCCGCTTCTGAGACGGAATATACATTCCTCAGAACTTTGATCGAGCAGGACCTGATCCCGGAGGATGTAACTATCCAGGTTCTGACTCAGGCAAGAGAACACATTATCAGAAAAACCTTTGAGGCGGTCAAAGGCGCTCCAAAAGCGATCATCCATGTGTACAATTCCACTTCTGTAGCACAGAGAGAGCAGGTATTTAAAAAGTCAAAAGAAGAAATTATCCGTATTGCCGTAGAAGGTGCACAGCTTTTAAAAGAACTGGCAGAGGAGACGGAAGGCAATTTCCAGTTTGAGTACAGTCCGGAAAGCTTTACAGGAACAGAGCCGGAATATGCTCTTGAAGTCTGCAATGCGGTGCTGGACGTATGGAAACCAACAGCGGAAAATAAATGCATTATCAATCTTCCGGTAACTGTTCAGCTTTCCATGCCTCATGTGTACGCAAGCCAGATTGAATACATGAGCACTCATATGAAGTATCGGGAACATGTGATTCTTTCTCAGCATCCTCATAATGACAGAGGCTGCGGTGTGGCTGACGCAGAGATGGGACTTCTGGCAGGTGCAGACAGAGTGGAGGGAACTCTTTTTGGAAACGGAGAGCGTACCGGAAATGTGGATATTGTAACTCTTGCAATGAATATGTATTCTCAGGGAGTCGATCCGGGGCTTGATTTTTCAGATATGCCGGGCATCTGTGAGGTTTATGAAAAATGTACGGGCATGAAGGTAGATGAAAGAAGCCCCTACAGCGGAGCGCTTGTGTTTGCTGCTTTTTCCGGATCACACCAGGATGCTATTGCCAAGGGAATGCACTGGAGAGAGGAAAAAGATCCGGGTCACTGGACAGTTCCTTATCTTCCTATTGATCCTACAGATGTGGGAAGAAATTATGATGCAGATGTGATCCGTATTAACAGCCAGTCCGGAAAAGGCGGCGTAGGTTATATTCTGGAAACACAGTATGGTCTGAATCTTCCGGCAAAAATGCGGGAGGCAATGGGGTATGCTGCCAAGGCTGTTTCTGACCACAGTCATAAAGAGCTGCATCCGGAAGAAATTTTCAGCCTGTTTAAAAAGACCTTTGAAAATGTGGTGGAGCCATATCGTGTGGATGAGGTTCATTTCCGGCAGAAAGACGGAGGCTTTGTTGCTCAGGTAACATCCAGCTTTAACGGAAAAACAACTACCACAGAAGCTGCCGGAAACGGACGTCTTAACGCAGTCAGCAATGCTCTGAAAAAGGCATATGAACTTAAGTTTAATCTTGTAACCTATCAGGAGCATGCGCTGGAGCAGAGCTCCAGTTCCAAGGCTATTGCATATGTGGGTATCCAGAAGCCGGACGGCAGTCTTTCCTGGGGCGCCGGTGTAAACTCGGATATTATCCATGCCTCTGTTGACGCGCTTGTGACAGCTATTAACAACCGATAGAAATACTCAGGGATCATAGATCAATGATCATAAGAGAGGATGGTCTGAAAAAAATATAAATTTTCAGCTGTCTGGCCCTGTACGGGGAGATATAGGATTTCCGGCTCCTGCAGAGTGTATGCTGTAAGGGTTAAACGAAAATTTTAATCTGTATATGTATGTTATGTAATTATGTAAGCGGCAGTTCAGTGACAGAACTGCCGTTTTTGCACACAAAGCAGGATTTCATTGTGGCAGATACCACGCTTTTCCGGGTAGTGCTTCACTTGCTGGTCGTATTCACAGAACAGTTTTTCGCCGTTCTGGTAAGTAGCGGGTATTTAGTTGTATAAGGTTTATATCCGATCAGACGAATATAATTATCATTTCATTAAAAGTGTTGCTAATAGATACAAGGCAATAATATGGGTTGGATAGAAAATATAGAAAAAATTTTTAAATCCTTTTCCTTTCTGCCCATTATACAGAACCATAGGAATCAGAGCTAACAAGATAGCCCATTGTACACCTCCAAATCTAAAATACGCAATAGCCCCAACTACAATAACAACAGCAATTTGGATACGACGGTTTTTCCTAAAAATATAAAGCAGAATCCCCATCAAAACATACAGTAAGCCGCCTTCAACAGAAACGGGATTCGGAAGCAGCATAGAAATAAATGCCAATGTTTGGAGTAATCCACCGGATGTAGACCCAGATGAAATGAGATAGCTCATGAGAACCATCGGCAGCATAAACAGGATTGGTAAAAGCATAAACAAAGCAGCTTTTCCAATATCTTTCTTATTCTTTTTCCTTATACCTGCTTTTATATAGTCCCAGCTTAGCATATATATTGCTACGACAAAAAATGTGCTGAACGCATTGTTCGCCAGCATAATCGTATCGTTAGGAACGAGCCGTTGCACCATAAAGGTTAAAATCGTCATACCCCAACTTGCAAACAACAGTCTTTTAATATATCCTTTTTTGCTGTGGGTATAGTAAAAACTATCTGCGGCAAGAAACAGGAATAACGGAAATACAGGGCGCCCAAATAAATCAATCCAATGAGGGACGCCCATAGAATTCTTGTTGGAGTTCACATCCATAATGGAATATCAGAGCAATACTTCGCAAAACCAAAGCTACAAGGATTCCTTCTATAAATAACAATACACTGAGGTGATAATATGGATATATCGGACATATCACAGATAAAAATGCAAAAATAGAGATTTTTTCAATGCATTTTGTTGTGTTGCTAGTAAAGGGCGATTCAGCTTTTGAAATGCAACTAAATAGTTTTTTTGAGTATCTAACCATACAAAACATGCAGCTGCATTTTATGATGAAACAAATTAATAATATAATCCATTCACTAAAACTCAACCCCATGTCTGCTTGTATCATCTGTGTTACCAAGTATTCCGGACTAATAATCTGACTTAATAATGTTCCACTTAAAAGAAGTATGGCGCCAATATTTGCTATCATTGTAATTGCAACAATAATGGTGCAGACAACTGATAATAAATGTGTTGATTTTTTTAAATTTAACTGATTCATAAAATTAAGCTCCTTTCATTTCACAACTCACATCATATCATATTTTATATCTTTATCAACTATATTTTAATGATAAACATAAATTAAAATGCGTTTATCATTAAAATATGGCAAATCGTAAACAGAGGAAAATTTTTCTCTGGAATTTTTCTTACCTCTGAAATCTTAATTTTTTACTGGATTTTTTGAAATATTCCTGTTAAACTTAAATTAAGTATGCCCGCTCACAGAAAGAAGGGCATGGACACCTTCTGTTTTTGCAGCAGATATATTTTATATAAGAAAGGAAATTCATATGCTAAAGATTAAAAGCTATGAAAGAGTAAACAGTATTGCAGAAGCTTACGAGCTGAATCAGAAAAAATCAGCCTGCGTGCTTGGCGGTATGGTATGGCTGAAAATGGGAAACCGAAATATTTCCACAGCAATTGATCTGTCTGGTCTGGGACTGGACACTGTTCAGGAGCTGGAAGATGAATTTGTGATCGGATGTATGACAACACTTCATGATCTGGAAACAAATGCAGCTCTGAATGAATTTACAGGAGGAGCAGTCAGGGAGAGTCTGCGTCACATTGTAGGAGTGCAGTTTCGGAACTGCGCTACAGTTGGAGGCAGTATTTTCGGAAGATATGGATTTTCTGATGTTTTGACCATGTTTCTTGCAATGGATACCTGGGTGGATATGTATCAGGCAGGAAGAATCCCGCTTACAGAATTTGTAACACAGAAAAAAGACAGGGATATTCTCCAGTCTGTGATCGTAAAAAAGACACCGCTTAAAGTCACATATTTAAGCCAGAGAAATTCTGAGACGGATTTTCCGGTTCTTACCTGTGCGGCTTCTCTGATTGGAGACATGCCGAGAACCGTGATCGGGGCGAGACCCGGACGGGCTATGATTGTTGAGGATTCGGAAGGGATTCTGAAAGGCTTTGGTGAAATGACTAAAAAACAGAAGCCGCAGGCAGCGCAGGATTTTGCCCGCTATGCCGCAGAACATGTGCCGGTGGGATCTAATATGAGGGCTTCTGAAGACTACAGAAAGCTTCTCACACAGGTACTCACAAGGCGAGCATGGGAAACAGTAGGAGGGATGAAAAAATGAAGCTGAGTTTTTGGCTGAATGGAGTTTACCGTCACGATGATGTTGAGCCGGATACATTGCTGCTGGATTTTCTGAGAGACAAAGGCTGCTACAGTGTAAAGAGGGGCTGCGAGACAGCGAACTGTGGATTATGCACTGTACTGATGGACGGAAAGCCTGTACTTTCCTGCAGCACGCTTGCGCTGAGAGCAGAAGGCAAAAAAATTGTGACCATGGAGGGAATGCAGAAAGAGGCAGAGGAGTTCGGTGCTTTCCTTGCAGATGAAGGCGCAGAACAGTGCGGCTTCTGCAATCCGGGATTTATCATGAATGTTTTTGCAATGGAAAAGGAACTTGAGAATCCTTCAGAAGAGGATGTGAAGGAGTATCTTGCCGGAAATCTCTGCAGATGTTCCGGGTTTGTGGGACAGACAAGAAGTATCCTGAAGTATCTTGAACATAAAAAATCACAGAAAAAGGAGGAGGCAGAAGAATGAGCTATGTCAGCAGGCCGGTAAGAAAAAAAGACGCCATGGCGCTTGTAACCGGAAAGCCGGTATATACAGATGATCTGGCGCCGAAAGATTGTCTGATTGTCAAAGTTTTGCGAAGCCCTCATGCCAATGCCTGGATCGAGGAGATTAAAACAGGAACTGCCCGTCAGGTAAACGGAATTGCCGCTGTTTATACATATAAAGATGTTCCCAAAAAGCGTTTTACTCTTGCAGGACAGACTTATCCGGAGCTGAGTCCGTACGATCATTATATTCTTGACCGCAGACTGAGATTTGTGGGCGATGCTGTGGCGATTGTGGCAGGCGAAACAGAGGAGGCAGTAGACAAGGCGCTGAAACGGATCAAGGTAAAATATCAGGTTGACCAGCCTGTTCTTGATATGCATAAAGCAAAAGATGCTGATATCCTGGTACATCCGGAGGAAGACTGGGAGGCAAAAATACCAGTAGGGGCAGATAATAAGAGAAATCTCTGTGCTTCAGGGCTGGAGGAATCCGGTGATGTGGATAAAATCCTTGGCGAATGTAAGTATACTGTGGACCGGACCTATCACACCAAAGCAAACCAGCAGGCAATGATGGAGACTTTCCGGACCTATTGTTATATGGATCATTTCGGACGTCTGAATGTGGTATCATCCACGCAGATTCCTTTCCATGTAAGAAGAATCCTGGGAAATGCTCTGGACATTCCCTCTTCGAAGGTTCGTGTGATCAAGCCAAGGATCGGAGGCGGATTTGGCGCAAAGCAGACTTCTGTCTGTGAGATTTATCCTGCATTTGTCACCTGGATGACAGGCCGTCCGTCAAAAATCATTTACTCCCGTTACGAATCCCAGATCTGCGCATCTCCCCGTCATGAGATGGAGATCCGTGTAAGAGCAGGCGCAGATGAAAACGGAATCGTTCGCGCCATTGATGTTTATACTCTTTCCAACGCAGGCGCGTACGGAGAACACAGTCCTACGACAGTTGGATTAAGCGGGCATAAATCCATTGCCCTTTATCGTCATACGGAAGCTTATCGTTTTGCCTATGATGTTGTTTATACCAATGTACAGGCAGCAGGAGCGTACCGTGGATACGGAGCAACACAGGGAATCTATGCAGTTGAATCAGCAGTGAACGAGCTGGCTGAGATCATGGGAATGGATCCGGTAAAGATCCGGGAGCTGAACATGCCTCTTCAGGGAGAGCCTCTTCCTGCATACGGAGATTGTGATACAGCAGAAAGCTGTACCATGGATCAGTGTATGGAACGGGCAAAGGAAATGATGAACTGGGATGAAAAATATCCCTGTAAGGATCTTGGAAATGGAAAAGTCCGCGGAGTAGGTGTTGCCATGGCCATGCAGGGTTCCTCGATTGCAGGAATTGACGTGGGCGGCGCAGATATGAAGCTGAATGAAGACGGTTCCTATACACTGGGACTTGGATGTGCGGATATGGGTACCGGCTGTGATACCATTCTTGCCCAGATGGCAGCTGACTGTATGGAAACTTCAATAGATAATATTGTTGTGTTTGGGGTAGATACAGATATTTCTCCATATGATTCCGGCTCTTATGCCTCAGCCACAACTTACACCACCGGAATGGCAGTAGTTCAGTCCTGTCAGGAGCTTCGCGGCAAAATCTGCGCTCTTGGTGCAAAAATTCTGCAGGCGGATCCGGAGGAAGTAAATTTTGACGGAGAATTTGTATTTACAGATGAAGAACATAAGGTTTCTCTGAAAGATATTGCCATTCAGGGAACCTGCGGAAATTCTCAGGAGCTTCAGGTTACAAGAACCTATTCTTCACCGGTATCTCCGCCGCCTTTTATGGTAGGAATGGCAGAAGTAGAAGTGGATAAAAAAACCGGAAGCACAAAGGTGATCGATTATGTGGCAGTGGTGGACTGCGGAACACCCATTAACCCGAATCTGGTACGGGTGCAGACAGAAGGAGGAATTGCACAGGGAATTGGAATGGCTCTCTATGAGGATATTCAGTATAATGAAAAAGGCGCTGTCCGCAACAATTCCTTTATGCAGTATAAGATTCCGTCCCGTCTTGATATCGGAGATATCCGGGTAGAAATCCGGGGAAGCTATGAGCCTACCGGTCCTTTTGGGGCAAAATCTGTAGGTGAGCTGGTAATTGACACTCCTTGTCCGGCAATTGCCGCAGCAGTATATAATGCCACAGGCGTCAGGGTTCGTGAACTTCCGATCACACCGGAAAAAATAGCAATGGGAATTCTTCAAAAAGAATCGGAGAAATAGTATGGGAATGGTGGTTAAACTGATTCTGGCAGGATTCTGGCTGGTTCTTGTACCGGCCGCTGCCGGAATCCCGTTTACAGGAAAAAAACAGACCGGTTTTTCAGAAACATTTCTGAACGGATATCTGGTGCTTTTTACTGTAATGGAAATCCTTACTTTGCCTATGACAGTTATGAAAATGCCTCTCCATGTGCTGACTGCTGCCTGGGGAGGCATTGGAATAGTACTGGCCGTTTTTGGACTTTTTGCGTTTGGAAAAAGGAAAGCTTCTTTTCTGTCTGCCTGGAAAGAAAAAAAACGTCCGTCCTTTTATTTCTGTATTGCCATATTACTTATTCTCCTTCAGATAGCAGTGTGTTCACTGATGGCTCATATGGATGCTGACGACTGTTTTTATGTGGCAACGGCTACAACAGACGTTTACACAGATACGATCTTTGAGGTGGATCCCTATACAGGAACTGCATACAGGGCGCTGCCCAGACGATATGTGCTTTCGCCGTTTCCGGTATTTCTGGCAGTGGTAAGTCAGCTGAGCGGAAGGCTCCATCCTGCAGTTATGGCACATATGGTATTTCCGGTAGTTTTTCTTTCAATGGCGTACATGGTGCAGGCTGTGCTGGCAAAAAAATGGTTTCCCGGAGAAAAAAAGGCCCAGGGGATCTATCTTCTTCTGGCAGCTTGTATCTGCAGTTTTTCCGGCTATTCTGTTTACAATGCGGGAAACTTTCAGATGGTTCGTATCTGGCAGGGAAAAGCTGTTTTGGCTTCCGTACTTTTGCCGTATCTGCTTTGTTTGTGTATATCGTTTTTCCTCGAAAAAAAGCAGGAGATATCTTGGGTTCCACTGGTGCTTGCCAATATAAGCTGCTGCCTTCTGTCCTCTATGGGAGTGATACTTGCACCTCTTTTGACAGGCTGCTTTTTTATCATTTCCCTGATTGTCAGGAGAGACTGGAAACGGGTATTGGTAGGATTTTTATGCTGCCTGCCTTCCATTGCCCTGGGGATCGTGTATATTTTAATGGGCTGACAGGAGGATGGAAATGAAAGAAGTATTAAAACAGTCAGTAAATTTCTGGCAGAGCTACTGGGGCGACAGCCTGATGCCGTGGCTGCTTCTGGCAGCTGTTTTCTTTCTTGTGATCTTCAGAAGAAAGAAAAAAAGCACAAAATATCTGTTGTTTTATCTTTTTCTGGTTCTGGCTCTGTTTTTCTGCCCGCCTGCAGCCAGGATCATACAGAAGTGTATAGGCTCCAGTGTATACTGGCGTGTTCTCTGGCTTCTTCCGGTGGTTCCTGTTATTGCTGTGGCTATGACAGAATTTCTGAAGGAGAGAAAAGGCATTTTGCAGTTTCTCCTGGTCATAGCGGCGGCAGGAGCGGTAGCTGTGTGCGGAAAGGGCATTTGTCAGGCAGGAAATTATAAGCTGGTTCATAATTACCAGCAGGTGCCGGATGAGGTGGCTGCCATCTGCGAGATGGTAAAGCAGGATGCCAAAGATTCAGAGTTCCTTCTGGCGGCAGATAATTATATCGGACCTTATGTCCGTGTGTATGATCCATCTATTTATATGCTGTTTAACAGAGAGGGACGGGGCGGCGCTGGCGAAGGAGTACGGCAGCTTTATCTGGAGATCAATGCGCCGGTGTTTAATTACAGCAACATTGCGTCTGCCGGAAAAAGACTTTTCTGCAATTATCTGGTTGTAAAAATCCCGGATAAGCAGCAGAAAAGTGAACTTGAACTATATGGATACCAGGAGGTGGGAACAGCCGGAAGCTATGCCCTGTACCGGCTGGGAGATTCAGCAGATGCTGTAAGAAATCCCATTCTTGACCGTTGGGACTGGAGATGAGAAAACGGATGAGACCGCTTCGGACTTTCATAATCCCTTGATTATTGAGGGAATTGTATCATTTTATACACCAGATGCAGACTAGCCGCGGCAGTCTGCATCTGGTGCTTTTTGCTTTTATATACTTTTAAAATCCGGCGTCCCCATAAGGTCGTAGGGGGTGCTTTGATACACGTAATAATTCAGCCAGTTTGTGTACAGGTTGTTTGCATGGGCGCGCCACATAAGGAGAGGTTTGTTGGCGGGATCGTTATCTTTGTAATAATTCCGGGGAAGTTCAATGGGAAGTCCCTTATCGGTATCCCGCTTATATTCTCCGTCCAGGGTAATGCGGTCGTATTCCGGATGACCCATAACAAAGATTCGGCGGCCACCCTCTGCCATTGCAAGAAACAGTCCGGCCTCCTCGGATTCAGCCAGAATTGTAATTTCTTTACATGCGCGGATATCCTCAATGGGAACTTCTGTATGCCTGGAATGTGGAGCCAGAAACATATCGTCAAAGCCCCTCACAAGAGGAATCTTGCGGTTCAGAACCCTGTGCCAGAAAAGGCCAAACATTTTCTGGTCAAGTTTTTTCTTCTGAAGACCGTAAAAATGATAAAGGCCTGCCTGAGCAGCCCAGCAGAGAAAAATGGTGGAAGTGACGTGGGTTTCTGTCCAGTCCATGATCTCTGTAAGCTCGTTCCAGTAATCCACTTCTTCAAAAGCCATCTGTTCCACGGGCGCGCCGGTGATGATCATACCGTCAAAGCGCAGGTCTTTCAGCTCGGAAAAGGTCTGATAGAACTTATTCAGATGACTGAGAGAGGTGTTTTTTGCCACATGGCTTTCCACAGCCATAAATGTGACGTCTACCTGAAGGGGAGTGTTGGAAAGAGAGCGGAGAAGCTGGAGCTCTGTTTCTTCTTTTAAGGGCATCAGATTCAGAATCAGAATCTGAATGGGACGGATATCCTGATGGACTGCCCGTGTTTCATCCATAACAAAAATATTTTCTTTTTCCAGAATTTCTTTTACGGGAAGTTCTCCCTGTATTTTAATCGGCATTTTATGATCCTCCTTGCCTTTTACTTATTCTGCCTGAAAATCTTCCTTTGTAAGACTCAGGAAATCCTCTTCGGACAGAATGGGGATTCCAAGCTCTTTTGCCTTTTTATTTTTTGATGAGCCGGATGTTTTGTCATTGTTGATCAGATAGTTTGTCTTTTTTGTAACAGAACCGGTTACTTTTCCTCCAAGAGATTCTATGAGAGCTTTTGCCTCGTTTCTGTTGGAAAAATGCTCCAGGCTGCCTGTGATCACGAAGGTCATTCCTTCAAAGGTCTGATCTTTGGGCGCCTTTTCTTTTTCAATAGTAAGGTGGCTGATCAGATGATCCAGTTTTTTGTTGTTCTCTTCAATCTGGAAATAGGAAACAAGATTTCCTGCAATCACAGGGCCGATGCCGTCAATTGCGCTGACTTCATCCGAATCTGCATGGCGGATGGCTTCCAGGTCATAATCAAAATGGCGGCAGATCACTTTTGCATTGGCAAGGCCGATATTGGCGATTCCAAGACTGTAAATGACTTTTGCCAGAGTGGTGGTTTTTGCTTTTTCCAGACTTTCTGTAAGATTGTTAAAGGACTTTTCTCCGAAACCATCCATGGCTACAATTTCATCTCTGTATTTTTCTATTTCAAAAATATCTCCGAAATCATGGATAAATCCTCTGGCAATAAACTTTTCCAGGGTCGCCTCGGAAAGACCGTCAATATTCATGGCGTCTCTGCTTACAAAAAGAGTAAATGCTTTGATCTTTTTTGCGGTACAGTCGGGATTCATACAGTACAGCGCCTCTACATCGTTTTCTTTCATGATCTGCGCTTTTTTGCCGCACACCGGACAGATGTCCGGAATTTCCAGATGGCTGCTTCTGGTAAGATTTTCTGCAATCTGAGGGATGATCATATTGGCCTTATATACCTGGATCGTATCTCCGATGCCAAGTTCCAGTTCCCGGAGAATACTTACGTTGTGCACACTGGCGCGGCTTACCGTAGTTCCTTCCAGTTCTACAGGGTCAAATACTGCAATAGGATTGATAAGACCGGTTCTGGAAGGACTCCATTCAATTTCCCTTAAGGTTGTTTCCCGGATCTCGTCTGCCCATTTAAAAGCAAAAGCGTTTCTCGGGAACTTTGACGTTGAACCCAGAGAATCTCCGTAGGAGATATTATCATAAAGCGCTACCAGACCGTCGGAAGGGAAATCGTTTTGTGCAACTGCGGATGAAAAATAATCCATTGCCTCATCCAGCGTTTCGCCTGTGACAACCCGATATTCTACGGTTTCAAAGCCCTGACTTTTCAGCCATTCCATCTGGTATTCTCTTGAATTGTGCATATCAACATCCTGAGCAGATACAAGTGAAAATGCATAAAAGCGTACGTTGCGCCGGGCAGTGATCTGATTATTCAGCTGCCGGACAGAACCGCTGCAGAGATTTCTGGGATTTTTATATTTTGCGTCAACATCTTCGATAGAGTCATTAATACGTTCAAAATCAGAGTAAGTGATAATTGCTTCTCCCCGAAGCACCATACGGCCCTGAAAGGCAATTTTCAGAGGAATGTTGCGGAATACTTTTGCATTGTTTGTAATGACCTCGCCAACTACTCCGTTTCCTCTGGTGACGGCTTTCTGAAGAGCACCGTTTTCATAGGTGAGCACAATAGTCAGTCCGTCCATTTTCCAGGACAGAAGGGTTTTATGGCTTCCGATAAATTCACGGAGCGCTTCTCTGTCTTTTGTTTTATCCAGAGAGAGCATGGGGGTTTCATGAGTTTCTTTTGGAAGAAAATCTACTGCTTCATACCCTACGTTTACGGTGGGGCTGTCGGCCAGAACAATTCCGGTTTCCTGCTCCATTTTTACCAGCTGGTCGTACAGAGCGTCGTACTCCCTGTTGTCCATGATCTCCCTGTCTTCCTGATAATAGGCTTTTGCCGCCTTGTTTAATTTTTTTACCAGCTCTTTCATCTGCTGCAGGGCTGTTTCCATAATGACCTCCTGTAATTGTTTCATTTGATGAATTTTTTAGCATTTGCGTCAGTTCCTGCCATTCTTCAGGCCGGATCTCTCTGAATTCGCCCGGTTTCAGTCCGTCCAGAGTAAGATTCATAATCCTTACCCGCTTCAGAGTCCGGACTTTATAGCCGAAATAAGAGCACATTCTCCGGATCTGCCTGTTAAGACCCTGGGTGAGAACAATGCGGAAACTGTATTTTCCTGTTTTTTCAACTACGCATTTCCGGGTAACTGTATCCAGGATGGGAACGCCCTCTGACATATGTCGGATAAACGGAGCAGTAACCTCCCGGTCTACAGTAACCAGATATTCTTTTTCGTGAAAATTTCCTGCCCGCATAATGCGGTTGACAAGATCGCCCTGATTGGTCAGGAGAAGAAGCCCCTGGGAATCTTTGTCCAGCCTGCCTACAGGGTAGATCCTTATGGGATACTGAAGATACTCAGTTACTGTTGTTTCCTGGCGCTGTTTTTTTGTGCTGCACACAATTCCCTCTGGTTTATAAAAAAGAAGAAGAACCTGTTTGTTTTCTGCTGAAACAGGTTTTCCGTCCAGACAGACCCGGGCATCGGCAGGAATTTTTTCTCCTGTAGCTATCACTTTTCCGTTGACCGTGATCCTTCCGGCATCTGTGTACTGGTCTGCTTCCCGTCTGGAGCAGATTCCTGCGCTGCTCAGGTATTTATTGATTCTGATGTTTTCTGTAATTGTTTTTTTATCCATTGTTTCATTATATTATTTTTCTGATTTATTGGCAACAATCAAATAGAGGCCAGGGTTGTATTTTTTTGTCGCATATTGTATGATAAGAACTGACAGCATAAAAAGAAGGAGGAAATCATATGCCGGATCGCAACAGGCGGACAAATCTTTTGCTGCTTCTGGTTATGGTTCTTATCTGTACAGGCTGCGCCCTTCTGTTTCGTCAGTCAACAGCGTACCCTTCGAAGGTAGAAGGAGGAACTGTTCGGCTGTTTGCTTCCGAAGATACCGAAAAGCCGGAAGCAGATAACGGCAGCAGTAAAACAGACGTTTCTGAATCTGAGGAAAAGGTTTCACCTGCAGCCACTCCAACAGCTACACCAGTGCCGTTTGAAGTTTCGCCGGAAGCAGAAAAAGGGGTGTGGACTTCCAGCGGAAGCAACTGGATGTTTATGGTAGACGGACAGGCGTATACAGGCTGGCTTACAGATACAGATGGAAAGCGTTATTTTTTTGACAGCAGTGGGATTATGAAAACCGGATGGGTGGATGACGGCGGTAAACGGTATTTTATGGATCTGGACGGTATTATGCAGACCGGATTTATTACCACAGAAGGAAAAAGCTATGAGCTTCTGTCTGACGGTTCCCTGAAGGGCTACAAAGCCGCTGAAAAGAAAGCAGATAATAAAAAAACGCCGGAGCAGACAAAAGCGCCGGAAAAAGAAGCCTCCCGCAAAGAGGCTTCTGATTCGCAGAAGAAGAAATCGCAAAAGAAAAAATATATAGCCCTGACCTTTGATGACGGGCCCAGTTCGTTTACCGACCGGCTTCTGGACTGTCTGGAGGCTAATAATGCCAAAGCCACTTTTTTTATGGTTGGGAAGGAAATTGAATATTTTTCCGACCAGGTAAAGAGGATGGAAACTCTGGGATGCGAACTGGGAAATCATACCTATTCTCATACAGATCTTGCCACACTGGCGCCGGAAGATATGTCGGCTGAGATCGCAGGAGTGGATGAGCTTTTGACAGAGCTTACCGGTCATGGGGCTACTGTGGTGCGCCCGCCCTATGGCTCTGTGAATTCATCTGTAAAAGAAACGGTGGGAACTCCTATGATCCTGTGGTCTATTGACACACTGGACTGGGAGAGCCAGGATCCTCAGAAGATTGTAGATACCACGCTTTCTCAGGTGGAGGACGGATCCATTATTCTTATGCATGATATTTTCAGCACCACTGTGGATGCGGCAGAGATCCTGATCCCCCAGTTAAAAAAGCAGGGATATGAAATGGTAACGGTTCATGAGCTGGCAAAAAGAAACGGGATCCAGCTGGGGACAGGGACTACATACAGTGATCTGAAAAAGCTGGATTCAAATCTGGTCTGACATTCAGAAATATTACAGGGATGAGTATAATTTATTCCTGAGCATGGAGAAATATCTGCAGAACCATCTGTGGTTCCTGCACAGTTCCAGAGGATCTGGCACGAATACCAAAGCCCAACAGTTTATGAGAAGCTATAAGAGAAAACAGGTGCAGGCCATAATGTTTAGGATTTTTGAAAGCATTGAATATTTCTGCCAATGCATGAGCAGATCTGTTTTGATGCGTCTGGAAAAAACGGCGAATATATTTGACAGAGTGTCCGGAATATTTTGATAAAGAAAACCGGAATACAAGGAGAATGATCTTATGAAAATACGTTTTATCCGACATGGAGATCCGGATTATGGAAATGATACACTGACAGAAAAAGGAAGAAAAGAGGCATAGCTTCTGGCAAAAACAGCGCACAGCCCTGCGCTTGTTCCCACCTCAGCTACAAAGGTTGTTACTGAAGAAAGGGAACAGGGGATTGCATATTTTCGGGGGATTCGCCTGGGAGACAGTTCTTATCTGTATGCGGGAAACCAGGAGCCATCCTTTGCATGCAGATTTGCGAGCTGTTTGGAAATAAAGAACAGAGACATTAATGAAAAAACTTCATAATAAAATAACATAGAACCCTGTGAGGATTTTGAGATTACACAAAATTTTCACAGGTTTTTTTAAGTTTAATTAAGGTAAGTCCCCTATACTTGGAAATTGTTACAGGAAACAGAGATGATTTTCGGTGAGAAGAATCTCTAAAATGAAGGGAGTTTTATTATGAAAAACAGACAGGCAGCAATATTGACAGGAATGTTTTTGTGTATGGCAGCAGTTACCGGCTGCGGAAGTAATACAGAGACGCAGGCGGCAAAACAGCAGGGAAGCGAAATCGAAGACACAGCAGCAGAAAATACAGCAGCAGAAGGCGATGATGAGAAAACGGACGGGAAAACAGGAAAAACGGAAGAACAAAATAAAGAAAATCAGATTTTCGGTAAGATTGTTTCGGTATCTGAGGACTCCATTACAATTTCTGTAGAATCTGCTCCGGTAAATGGAACAGAAGATGGAAAAGAAAATTCCGGCACAGAAGAGACAGGAGAAGAACAGACTATTGCTCTTACAGAAAATACGGTGATCCGAAAACAGACTATGGGACAGCCTGGCGGAGAAGCGCCGGAGATGCCTGAAGGGGAAGCACCGGAAAATGGCGGGGCTTCGGAACAGCCGGAAGAAGTATCGGAAAACGGTGGAACATCGGAACAGCCGGAAAAACCGGAGGGAGAAGCTCCGGCTCAGGAAGCAGGAGAAGAAATCGTCTGGTCAGATCTAAAAGAAGGCGACATGGCAGTTATTATTTTGGATGAGGATGGAAATGCAGAATCAGTCAGCATCATGGAAGGAGATATGGGGCAGCCGGGAGATGACCAGTCACAGCGGTCGGAAGAATATCAGGCAGAGACCGCATATACTGATGGCACTGAGACAGCCGACACTGAAACAGCCGATACTGAGACGGACAACGCTGAAACAGATGACAATGAGGCGGACGATGCTGAGACAGAAGGCGAAGTCTAGATCTCTGAAAGGATAATCACAGGTGAAGAAGGCAAAGCAGTGATCATTCAGAGAACAGATGGAGCTGTTTATGCAGAGGACGACAGTGACCATGTAGTGACTACAGTGGTTTATGAAGATAGTGCAGACTGTTCCGGAGCATCCTCCACAGTGGAATGGAGAGCCTGTGAAACAAAAAATCCGGAAAAACTGTAAAAGTAAAAAAATCAGCAGGAGGACAATGATGAAACTCAGAAAGGAAAGAAGTGAAAACGGAAGCTTTTTCAGAAAAAGAAAGGTTTCCGGAAAAAAGAAGATTGTCATAGGCACAGCAGTTGTCCTTACTGTATCTGTGGCAGCCGGCGGGGTATACTGGAGATATCAGTCCGGAAAGAGACCGTCTGCACCTGAAAAAACAGTACAGGCAACAAAGGCGACGGCAGAAATCAGCTCCATATCAAATACAATCGTGGGAACGGGAAATCTGGAAGCAGACACTCCGGTTTCCCTGAAGATTCCCTCAGGAATCACTATTTCAGAGGTAAAGGTAGAAAGCGGCGATCACGTTTCCAGCGGGGATGTGCTGGCAGAAGTAGATTCTTCTTCTGTTTATGAGGCAATGGAAGAGGTACAGGAAAAAATCGAAGCGCTGGACGAACAGATTGCAGACTTACAGGAGGATACAGATGAGGAGACCATTTCTGCTTCTATAGACGGTCGTGTGAAAAAAATATATATAGGCCAGGGAGAAGATATAACCTCCTGTATGCTGGAGCATGGAGCACTTCTTGTTCTTTCTGCAGACGGAAAAATGGCTGTGGATCTGGCAGATCCTGCTACCGTTCCATCAGAAGAAGATACGGTGACTGTAACTCTGTCTTCCGGAACGCAGATAGAAGGAACAGTAGAAAAGGTATCTGATGATGGATGTACCATTACTATGACGGACAGCGGAGTGGGCCTTGGAGATACTGCCACAGTAACAGATGAGAAAGGAAACAGTATTGGCACAGGAACCATCTATATCCACCAGCCGCTGCAGGTAACAGGAACTGCAGGAAGTATTTCTGAGGTAAATGTATCTGAGGATGAGGCGGTAGACAGCGGAGACACGCTTCTGACGCTGGACGAAGACAGTATCACAGCAAGTTATGAAGCACTTTACGGACAGAGAGAGGCACTGGCAGAGACTTTGACAGAGCTTCTGAATCTTGCAAAAAAAGGAACCATTACTGCAGATATGGATGGTACTATCGAAGAGATTTATGTTTCTGATGAGGAAACTTCTGATTCCTCATCAGTATCAGCCGGCAGCGGAGTTCAGCTGTCAAATATGTCTTATACAAAAGGAACTGGCATCCAGGCGCTAAATATGTCCTATACGAAAAGCTATGGAGTTCAGGCATCAAACATGTATTACACAAATGAATCCGTTGTTCGTATCGTTAATGTGTCCGATACAGATGAAACAGCAGAAATATTTTCTGATGATACAGGAAGTATGGAAGAAATACCTTCTCAGCCAGAGAAGCAGACTCTTTATCTGAGCATGGCAGACACATCGGCGGGAAACGCGCAGATGCTGGGGATTGTTGTTCCAAGAACAGGAGGCAGTCCTCAGACGCAGATTGTTTCCTCAGACAACAGCTATACAGGAACCATATCCTGGAATCCGGGAGACAGTACCTTCCAGCCGGCAGCAACCTATCAGGCAGCAGTTACGCTTTATGCAGGGGAGGGCTATCAGTTTGCAGCCGACAGTGTGACTCAGGCGGTATCCGGAGTGCTGTCCGGAGTATCACTTTCCTCTGATGGAAGCACGCTGAGCTTTACCATTACTTTTCCGGAAACAGAGGGAAGTACAGAGGAGCCTGGGGATACATCAGGTGATTCCGGAAGCACGGAAGGAAATCAAGGCGGCTCTGCTCCTTCTGAAGACGCCCAGAACAATACGGAAAATTCGGGATCAGATACACAGACGGGCGAGGAAAATGGAATTACAGACGGAGAAAGTCAGGTGTCGCCAGAAACTCAGAATAATAATACGGGAACGACACAGAATACAGGCAGTTCTCAGGGGGCAGGGAGTACATCCTCCGGAACACAGACCTCAGATGGCCAGCAGTCAGGGGAAGAGGAAACCCAGACAGATACAGCCTCCCAGTACAGCACAGACACTACAGCCTTTACGATTTCCGGCGATACTTCTATGCTGCTTTCGGTAAGCGTAGATGAGCTGGACATCAATTCCGTAGAACAGGGACAGACGGCGCAGGTGACTTTTGATGCCATAGAGGATAAAACATTTGAAGGGACTGTGACAAAGGTAGGAAATACGGCTTCTGCAAGCGGCGGTGTGGCCAAGTATACAGTGGAGATCACCATTCCAAAAGATGAAAAAATGAAAGCAGGAATGAACGCGTCCGCAACGATTACAATCGAGGAAAAAGAAAATATTGTAACCATTCCGGTTAATGCCCTGCAGGAACGGGGAGAGGAAGTTTTTGTTTATACAGAGCAGGATGACGAAGGAAATCTTTCCGGTGAACAGCAGGTAACCACGGGGCTTTCCGATGGAGAAAACGTAGAGATCACAGAGGGGCTTTCCGAAGGCGATGTGGTTTATTACCAGAAGACTGGCGGCGGAAATACCTCTTCTGATACAGGCTTCAGCATGCCGGGCGGAGATATGGGAGATATGTCCGGAGGCGGTAATATGGGAAATATGCCCGGAGTCGGTGATATGGGCGGCGGAATGGGAACTCCGCCGGGAAAGTAGGTGAAAGTACATTGATAGAACTGAAAGAGATTTCAAAAATATATACCATTGGAGATGAAACGGTATACGCTCTGGATCATGCCAGCATGAGCATCCAGGAGGGAGAATTTGTCAGTATCATCGGTCCCTCCGGAAGCGGAAAATCCACAATGATGAATATTATCGGCTGTCTGGATGTGGCAGACGAGGGGGAATATATTCTGGACGGGATTTCCATTGAGCAGTATTCGGAACGGGAGCTGGCCAGGATACGCAATCATAAGCTGGGGTTTATCTTTCAGAATTTTAATCTCCTGCCCAGGCTTACTGCAGAGGAAAATGTTGAACTGCCTCTTTTGTACCAGGGAGTCAAAGCAGCAGAAAGAAAGGAGAGAGTCCGTAAAGCTCTGGAAAAGGTAGAGCTGTCTCACAGAATGCACCACCGTCCTACAGAGCTTTCCGGAGGCCAGCAGCAAAGAGTTGCCATTGCAAGAGCGCTGGTGACGAAGCCTTCTCTGTTTCTTGCAGACGAACCTACGGGAAATCTGGACAGCCGGACCGGACAGGAAATCATGTGCCTGTTCCATGAGCTTCACGAAGTCGGAAATACCATTGTGCTGATCACTCACGATAATGGGGTGGCCCAGGAGGCTGAGAGAATGATACGGATCCGTGACGGACATGTGGATGAGGTGACAGCATGATATGGCAGACCTGTAAGATGTCCTGGGCAGCAGTATGTGCCAATAAACTACGTACCTTTCTTACCATGCTGGGGATTATTATCGGTGTTTCGGCATTGATCGTCTTGGTTTCTATTGCAGACGGGGCATCCTCATCTGTATCAGAACAGATCTCGGATATGGGATCCAGTTATCTGACGGTAAGGGTTACAGATGACAAGGAAAATTCCATACGGTTAAATGAATTTCAAGAGCTTATGGATGATGAGGCGTTGGAAGCGGCCGCGCCATATGGTAGAACCTCTGTTACTGCAAAAAGCGGATATACAAGCGGAACCATGAGTATCACCGGAACGACAGGAAGCTATTTTGATATTATGAATCTGGAGCTTTCTTCAGGAAGAACCCTGAAGCAGACGGATCTGGATAATAATTCTCTGGTAGTGATCATCAGTGCGGATACAGCGATAGAATTTTTTGGAAGGGAAGACGCAGCGGGAGAAACCCTGTCTCTGGATGGAAAAAGCTTTTTGGTTGCAGGTGTTCTTTCAGACGATAATTCCTCTCTTACCTCAACACAGTCTATGACAGAAAGTTCTTCTGAGGAGGAGTCGGAAACTGTAACACTGGAAGGATATATTCCTTATTCTACGCTTACCAGAATAGCGGATAATGTGCTGGATATCACACAGTTTTATGTATCCTCCGCAGATGAGGAATCCATGGATCAGGCTGAAGCAGCCGTGGAAAGAATCATGCTTGAGCGGCTGTCTGAAGATGAAGATGCTTTTTCCATTATGAATCAGTCTGAGATTATGAGTGCTATGGAGGGTGTGGATGATACCATGTCCCTGATGATCGGAGGAATCGCAGCTATTTCTCTTCTGGTAGGAGGCATCGGTATCATGAACATTATGCTGGTGTCAGTTACTGAAAGAACCAGAGAAATCGGTATTCGCAAGGCAATTGGAGCCGGAAGAGGAGGAATCATGATGCAGTTCCTTATGGAAGCTCTTATAGTCAGTATGATGGGCTGTGCGGCAGGAATTGGAATATCCTTTGCGATACTGAAAATTATCGGAAAAGTAATGGAAGATTCTATGAGCTTCCATATGGACATGAAGGTTGCCGGGATCTCCGTGATATTTTCACTGCTGATCGGAGTGATATTTGGACTCTATCCTGCCAATAAGGCGGCACGAAAAAAACCAATTGAAGCACTTCGTTATTCCGGATGAAGTCTTTGAAAAAATAATTTGAATAAAAGGGAAATGCATACGGGGAATCCGGAACAGGTAATTTCTGCGAGGCGCTTTACGGAAAAATCATGATCAAAAATCCGAGAAAACTTATTCTGGCTTCCCTGTGCTTCATGCCGATAGTATTTCCGGAAACTGCAGCCATAATTTTAACAGCCGGAAAAATGGAATTCAGAATTTTCGAAAGTGTTGATTAGCTCTGCCAATGCATGAACATACCTGCTTCAGGAGATTCCTGAACAGTAACCATTAAATTGCCTGATTTGCTTAGAAAAAAGAAAAAACTTTACTTTTGAATAATAATGTGGTAATATATATCGTGTTGAACCACTTATAATATGTTAGTGATGAAAAGACAATGATCTTTCCTCGTCATAATGGGATGTGTATTTAATATTCCCCATAGTTTCCCCATTATAGAATTATAATCGGTGATGGCAGTAAGGGGCTAATGGCGACTGATTAACACTTTAAATACACATAAGACAATATAGGGGTCGTTCTGAGTATATCTGGTAAATGCGTAAAAATAAGCATTTTTATAGAAAATACAGAGCGCAAAAAGGGTTCAGACAGTAAAAAGCACCTGTAGCTCAGTGGATAGAGCAGTGGTTTCCGGTACCATGAATAAAATACTGTAAACATTGAAAATAAAGCATTTCAAAAAATATTTCCACATTATTTCCCCATTATGATATTTAAATTTTATCTATGAATAAACAATAATATATGAATGAAAGAGATTATTTCTGTATATCCTATTCTTTTTTATATATCATTTTACGAAAAAATATTGTCTGATTTCTTTCATTTTAATAAATTTAATGGTATCATATTCATATCATATTTAGGAGGGAATTTTATGCCAAGAGGACAAAAACGAGTTGTGAAACTGTCACCAGAAAAAATCAGAGAAGAAATTGTTAATATTGACACAGCTATTACTGCAAAGACCGAAGAAATCAAATCTTTAAGAGTGCAAAAGAAAGAATTAATTAAAGATCTTGCTGTTGCAGAAAAACAGGAACTTAAAGACAAAGAAGAGCAGCAGATGAAATCTCTCGTTGCACTTATGAAAGAAAAAAATTTAACTCCTGAAGACATAGAAAAAATTTTATCAGAAGCTAAATAAAGCAAATGAAAGTTAAAAGTAAAAAAATGGGACATAGTATAATTTGCTATGTCCCATAAATTTTATGATCAGATTTTTGTGTAAATACTGCCATCCGGATATCGGATTTCCAATGCTTCAACTTCTGGTTTAAGCTTTTCATGGTAAATATCATCACCGCCAGCCGCTTCATATATTTTCCCCATTTCCATAAATATTTTTAAAGAAGCTGGAGTAATAAATCCCTGCTTGACAAATTCTCCATGTAAACGCCATAATGAAGCTCGCAACGTGACAACTGTACGTTCGTTATCTTTTTCCATGTACTTCTCAAATAATTCAGTGAGTTTATGTACATCATCCTTTAAAGACAGTTGCTCATTTCTAAGTTCTTCTCGTACTTCGAGAGTTTGTCCATGATATTTTTTTTGCTTATTGTAAAAGTTATCTGCATATTCATCTAAACGTTGCTCATAATTCTGTGTACGTTTATCAATTCTTTCCACACGATCAGACAGTCGATTGATACGTTCTTCCTGTTCTTTTTTGTATAAATCATTTTTTGTAGTCAATCCAAAAGCCTTTAATGCTTTTTGTATTCCTAATACTACCAAAACAATCAATGATGCTATCAGAATAAAGGAGAGTATGGCTTCATACTCCCCAATTTTATGTATTTCCTGTAAGGTTTCTGCCGCAGCAATAACCATAACATATTCACCAGTCCTTTCTATTCCGTCAAATTATGATACCTTTTTGATATAGTCGCTACGAACATATCCAATATATTTTCCCTGGATTCGTACTTTATACCAAACCTTCCCATCTGTCCCTTTCTTAGAACCAAGAACATCTACCCGGTTTGTTTTATCAAGCTGTGGCCATTCAGCAATAGGGGCATAATTAGTTCCTGCATTCTTTCTAACATTTACATCGTTTCCAGTACATTCTCCAACAAAAGGATATTTAGAAGCAGCAGGGGTAGAGTTGAGTTTATCTGGTGTTACAATACGAGACTTGTCAATCCATCCAGTATATTTATTTGCGATCCTAATCTGATATCTGTTTCCAGACTGATTAATAACATCTACAAGATTACCACGATTCAGTTTTGGATATGTACCAAGCTTATCATTGCCTGTTTTAGATGTGTATACGACTGTATTATCGGTTGTGCAAGCTCCAACGAAGGATTTAAAGCCTGAAGGTTTGGAATCGCTTAAAGAGGCAATTAGAGCGTCTAGTTTATTAATAGTATTTTTTCCTGCTTTACCATCCACTTCAAGACCATATTTTTTTTGGAATCGCATCACGGACTGCTGTGTTGCAGATCCAAATTCTCCATCTTCTTCAAGTTTTCTACCTGCATCATCTTTAATTCCAAGCTTGTTCAGTTTCTGCTGAAGAGCTTTTACATCTGCACCAGAATCACCAATTTCGAGATATCCTTTAGATGGAGTGATAGGAGTATCTGTTGAGGAATTTACAGAAGTAACAATAGAATAATCAGGTCTACAGAATTTTGTTCCTGGAAGATTAGAGTTGGAATAAGATTTTTTACATACACCACCACCATTATCTACAATACCAGAAGCTCCAGATGTGTTTCCTTCAATAGTCCAGAATTTATCTCCCTGTACTGCTGTAACAATACCAGTATGTGCAAATGTTCCACCACGATAAAAGATAACAATATCACCTGCCTGCGGATTTGCATATTTTGTGAATTTTGCTCCAAGAGTAGGGCAGTATACATAAGGCCAATGTTTTAAAAGTTTCTTTGCAGTATCAAGTCCAAAAGCCTTCATAAATATCCAAGATACAAATCCGGCACACCATGGTTGGGCTTGATAAGATGGAGCAATATCCCTCCAATACTTAGTATAATTGTTATATCCGGCATTTGCAGTCTTACTGTCAAGCTGTGCGTTAGTCCTTTTTTCAAGATAGCCAATTTCTCCTTCAGCAATCTTGATCATGCCATTAATCGCTTGTTCTTTAGTAACCATTGTATTCCCTCCTTCCTGTGGTTTTTGATTATTATTTTCTTTTGTATAGTCTTTATAGAACACGTTTCTATCTACTTTAGTTGAGATTCCTGGAATTGTAGCTTTAGAACTATACTGCCAACCAATTCCAAAATCAGGACGTAATCTTTCCTGTAAATCTCCGGTATCATTGGCCGGATACCTTGCAATCCAGTTATCGTATTTTCTTAACTTTTCAGTTAGTACATTGTTATACCAATCTACATTGCAATAAATACCAACTTTGTATCCGGCAGACTGTATCTTATTCAAAAACGCTAAAGAGATTTTCTCAATAGCAGCACTCCCTAATTTCCTTTGTTCTGACCACTCCAAATCAAGAAAAACAGGAAGATCTAATTTACGTTTATTAAGAACTCTGATTACTGTATCAGCCTCTTGTGTGGACTGATCTACGGTTTTCGCATAACTGTATTTATATACGCCGACAGGAATTTTGTTTTGAACACACCCTTTATAATTTTGTTCAAAAGTGTTATCAATTTTATCGCCCTTTTCAGTAATTCTCAAAATTGCAAATCCCATTCCGTAATCAGCAACAGTTTGCCAATCAATATTCCCTTGCCATGAAGAAACATCAATTCCTTTGATTTCCATACTTATTCCTCCGTATTCATAAAAAAATATAGAGAGCCTATCTCCAGACTCTCTATATGATTCACTTTAACCTTATTCAGTTTTCTTTGTTTGCTTTATAATCTGATTGACATATGTACTCAGCCCTGCAACAAGAATACCCTGCACAATTGCCGTAAATACTGCCATGGCAATTTCCTGCATAGTACCCAGTGGACAGGTTGCAATTACATAAATCGCTGAAAGCAAACATCCACATGCACCTAAGATATACGGGATATATTTATCCTTTACGGTCTGTGCATGTTTTAGTCCTATACCCAGGAAATATAATACAATGACTAATACTAAAAGTTCCGGTTTTACATAATTAGTAACGATTTGTTCCATAATAAATTCCTCCTTTTATGAAAAATAAAAACATCTATCCGTAAAATTGATAGATGTTTTAAATTATAGTTATTTATTATTAAGAGTGCTTATGTGATTTACCATATGCCTCTTTTATGCGTATATAATTTTCAGTCATTTGCTGTTCATCCATATATAATTCTTCTGCTAAATCGCAATACAAATAAGATGCTTCATATTTAATTTTAGTATTTTTAAAAGTTGTTTGTTCTTCAACAAGAACTGTTTTTACATCGTGTTCTTCCATACAACACATACATAATTTTTCTTCACTTTTAATAATTATCATATGAAAATTCTCCTTTTTAAACAAATGAACTGATGTTTATATGATATATTTTTATCTCAATTTTGGCAACACAATATTGTTTACTTTTAAGTGAATAACATATATAATATTACATAAAATATGTATGAATAGGAGCCTACATATGTTAGATAATAATTCAGGAATTATCCCCGTATCCGTAATCGCATCTTTCAATCCATACGGACAGATAAGACCGCTATATTTTCAATACGAAGATAAACAATATAAAATTACTTCTGTCATAAGATCAAATGAAGAAGTAACCAAAATTATATTTTCTTGTATTTACCTGGATATGGATTCAGAGCTTGAGAATAGAATTACCCTGATATATAGAATACGAGATCAGATATGGGGAATTGTACGTGAATTTTAAATTTATACGCCTAAGACATATCTTAAAACATAATATCCATTTTCGTATTTGATTCCAGAAGTTCCAGTTCCGGATTGTTTGTTAGTATCATTTCCACGAATAGTAGAATTTCCCACATATAAGTATTTGTTTGCCATAACTCCAAATGTAGCCGTACCCATTGGAAAATCCATTCCCTTTCCACTATGTTTATTTACATATTCTTTAGGTACGAAAAATGTGCTAAATCCCCAATCCGCTGCTGCACCGTTTTCGTATGCAGAAAATACTAAAACAATACCATGTGGTTGATCAGTTACATATTCTTTCAGAGAACAAGTGTGTTCGCTACTGGGCCATAATGCTCCAGCCCATAAAACTTTATTTTGGAAAGTGTCAGTAACAGAACCGCATTTAAACCCCTGAGAAGCTTCATACGTACCAGTAGTTGCCGTTGGTACATTAGCCCAGTTGCCATCACCTCTCATAAATTGGCTTATATTGTTGTTTAGGCTACGCATTAATCCGTTACTGTAATACGAAGATAATCCATATGTTGTGTTTGTATCCTGTCCAGGTATACCGAGAGCAGTAATGTCACTTTTGGTAACTGTGGTTGCTGCAGAAACGTGACCAGTTGAATCTACGGTAATCTTGTATAGTCCAGAATATTTTGAAGAGTAAGTAGGATGGGTATAATAATTCGCACCAGATGATATACCATCCAGCTTATTTTTATCACTGGAAGACATTAATCCATCTGTGTAATAACTAGCCAGACTATACGTAGTATTAGTATCTGGTGGAACTTCCCATACACCATCACATCTCAAATATCTGTTTGCTGATCCGGCTTTAGGTGCAGGAACATATCCGGCTGAACCATCATAATAAGAAGTAGATCCTTGTAATGGAGTCCATGTGTTTGTATCCTGGCTTGGGATTCCAAGAGCTGTGATATCTGATTTTGTAACAGATGTTGCAGCTGATACATGACCTAATGAATCAACTGTGATTTTATACAAACCTGACGTTTTTGAATAATAACTTGGATGCGTATAATTATTTGCATTGTATGAAATTCCATTTAACTTTGCCTTATCAGTCGAAGACATTAGGCCATTATTATAAGTGTCTGCCAAACCATAAGTTGTATTGGTGTCTGGTGGTACAGACCAAGTGCCGTCTGAGCGTAAATATCTATTAGCTGCGCCTGCAGATGGAGCATTTACAAAACCAGATGATCCTGCGTTAGAACTAGTGGCTCCTTGAAAATTACTATGAGTATGGTTTGCATTTGCCTTTTCAGATAGTTTGCTATTTACTTCTGTCTCTGTAAAATATCTGTCATCATGTATATGTGTTTTGCTTGCAAATATAGTTTTTAGCTTTGCAAGAAATGTAGATAATCCAGTTTTGTCTAAAAATTTTTGTTCACTCAAAATATTTCCCTTTCTTGCATAAATAAATCAGGGATACAACATTACAGATGTACCCCTGGGATTGATAGTTTCAAATTTGACATTAAGCAAACAGAGCATCAATTTCTTCTGTTGTAATTGCTACATAGGTAGTGCTTTTTAAATTATCAACGTCAGTACGTAAAGATGCAATGTTATTCTTGTTTGTTGTTACCTGTCCAGCGGAAAGGGCATTTACTTTAGATTCTGCAACACCTGCGGCATCAAAAGCAGTGGTATGAACATATGCAGCACTTCCAAGTCCCTTAACAGACACATTTGTACCACCAACTGAAATAGTACCATTTGCGGATCCGGATGTGATACTTGCTTTCTGAAGTGCTGTATCAGCTTTAGCACCTTGAGCAGCTGTAGCGTAATTTTCTGCAAGTCCATCAGCATAAGATTTTGCAGACGCTAAAGCGTTGTTAGATTTCGTTGTTGCATCCCCAGAAGCGGTACTGATCGCCTGAGATTTGGCAGTCTGAACTTCTGTTTTGGTTGCATAGTTTGTTAAGTCAACCTTGGAGTCTCCAACCTTTTCTAATTTCTTTGTTCCCGATTCATTAACAACCATATATTCGTCATATGCATTGGTTCCATCTGGAGATGATTTTTTGATCATGTAAATTGTATGTTCATCAGCAGCGGATGCTTCAGGAAGTTGAGTTACAATTGTTCTCTTTAAGTGTCCTGAATTAGCAATAGCTGATTTAATAGCAGAGTCTGTCTGTCCCTTTGTATAAGCGTCACCAATACCATAACCTGCTAAAGTTGTAGATTTGTCTGCTTTTCCTGTTTTTAATGTTGCGATATCATTCTTGTTAGTTGTAACCTGTCCTTTTTCTAAAGCGTTTACCTTAGTCTGGGCGGTTCCTGCCGGATCATAATTTGCTCCTAATCCATTAGCGTAACTTTTGGCCTGTTGTAAAGTAGTAGCATCTTTTGAATCAATTGTACTTTTGATTTTCTTGTCATAAGATGTAAGTCCAGTTAAGTCTAAAAATTTTTGCTGTGCCATAATAAAATTTCCTCCATATTTTTATAAAAATAGCGAGGAAATCTCATCCTCGCTGATCCGTTGTGTTTTATCTGCAATAATCTGATATGCTTGATCTTCATCATTCCATACAGATATAGTTTCATTTTTTTTATCGACATACAATGTTTTGGTTTGTCCTAATTGAGGCAAGGACAAACCAATAAAAACAACATCTTCTGGTGGCGTAGTAATTTGAATCCATCTCGTTTGATATGTCCATAAAACAGCCGTTTCAACGACAAAATAAAATCCACCAGAGATAGGAGCTAATATAGCTTCTCGTTGATCATCACTATCAATTTTTATTATTTCATTATAAAATGTTCGCTTGCCATTTATGTCCAGGGCAATCGTAGAACTGTCCTGGACAAAGATTAATTGACCATTTTTTATAGATAAATCAGGCAGGCGACTTTTAACTGTGCCGATAACAGACAGTATAGGCTTTGTATCCATTCACCATGCCCTCCTGACTTTAATTAAAATTCAACGATTGTTAAAGCGTCATCTGTATATTTCTTTGCTTCTCTTAAAGCGTTATCAATCTGACCTGCAATGTCTGCACCACCAGAACCAACAGCTTTATTGACAAATTCTACTACTGTTGCAGACTCTCCAAGATCGCCAACCTTTGCATTAAGTTTTGTATCTATAGACTCTTCGTATGCAGTAGTGATTTCAGATTTAGCAGTTGAAATTTTGGTATCTACTGTAGTGGCATCCACTTTTGTATTTACATTGTCTGTAATTGTCTTCAGCTTGCTTTCAATTTCTGTCTTATTGTAAGCGTCTTCGATACCGTATCCTGCAAGTGTAGTAGCCTTATCAGCTTTTCCATCGACTGTTTTCTTTAACACGGCTACTTTTGACTGAGCATCCGCAGCGGCAGCAGCAAGTAATTCAGCCTGTGTCTTGTCATAAGTGTCAAGTTTTGCTTTGTTAGCATGTTCATGGACTTTGGAGATTGCATCATTAAGAGCAGTCATATTAATCTTAGATGATTTAATAACCTTTCCAGTAGCACCGCTGAACACTACGATTTCTCCATCTACAGAAGAATCTGCACCTGTAACAGCACCATCAATATTTGCCTGAAGCACAATACCATCTGTATTAGCGGCACTTCCAGAAGCGTAATCTTTTGTAATAAGAATTACATCTCCGACTTCACATTTCTGTCCAAGATATGTACCTGCCAGAGCCACTACATATTTCTGGCCTGCTTTGTAAGCTTCACTTGGGAACGGGTGATCACCATCAATAACGATAGGAACCTCTGTTTTAGCAGCAGCAACAATTGCATCAGCATATTCCTTTGTAGCAAGTTCTTTCCCTTCCAGTTTTACTGTTCCTGTAAAATTTGGATTTGCAATATTTGCTTTTGTAGAAATATCAGTTTCTAATTTACCAATTCTCTTTTCGAAATCAGCAATAGAGGTGGAAACATCCGCAAATACCTTAACCCATCCAGAACCATTCCAAATATAACCTACATTGTTTTCAATATAAATAACACCCTGTTCCTGTCCGGATTCTGGTCTGGTTCCTACCTGTACATACTGCTTTACAGCAGATGCATCCACGCCAATAGGTTCAATAGTACAGTTGCCATTTTCTCCCTGCAGAACAAATGCTTTATATTTACTGCCTACTTTTGCAGTAATAATCTGACCGCTATAAGCGTTAGGCTGTTTTGCATAACTCTCGGCTTCAGACTGAGTTTCCCAAACCATAGAAGCATCTATTGGAAGTGGATTAGCTCTGGAAAACGCTTTTACAGCAACTAATAAAGATTTAGATTCTATAGCCATTTTTATTCCTCCTTTGAAATTTTATTTAAATAGTTACTTTAAATGTCATTCCGGCAGCAGCAGGAGTAGCCATAGAATAGCTATACACTTTGTATGACTTTTTACCATTTTCACCACCACGAGCATCAGCAACATCTATAAGTGTTTTCTTAAAACTACTTGCCATTCCAGTGTCGTTTGTCTCCACATACATTACACTATTTACATCTCTGAGTGTCGCAGGATATGCAAAGATAACATACTGCTGACCGATTGCAATAGGAATGTTAAATACGGTTCCCTGGGTAGGATTAAGTCTCTTATTAGCTAAACCACGAACAACATCAGATGTTAGTGAAGGTGCTGCTCCAACACCAGTTCCGTAAAACATATTTCTGCGTCCATTAATACTATAATTTCCAGAAGTAACGCTTCCGGCTGTGATATGTCCATCCGGTGACTGCTGTCCAAGGTTGTTATTTTTAATTGCCCCCTCGTTATATGTAGCTTTTGCAGTAAATGTAACTGTTTCATCCCCAACTACAATTGCATCACCGATATAATCATATGGACTTTTTGTACCATTACCTACAGACTGACCGCCTTTCAGAATTTCAATCTTAGATAATGCACCTGCATCATTCTGATTGAATGTAGCACGTAATTTTGGTGTAAAAGTAGTACCTGCCTCTACATCACCTGATGCGCTTCCACCATTGTTTGCAATAGCCACAGATGGTTTGGTGTAAGTAGCTGGGATTGGTTTCTGTACTAACATTTTAACAATTTCATCCAGTGATTTTCCTGCAGTAATAGTCTCGTTGTTGCCAATTCCAAGACCAGTAACACCATTCACCTTGATGTCTGTCTGAGTACGTGGTGTATTAATCACTGTTTTCTTGTTAGCATCAATCCAACCAACTTCTCCATTGTCTAAACACAGAAAATCATATTCATTGATTGTTCCAGCTTCAACAGCGGTTCCGATATCTTCTTTTGCACCAAAACCAAATCTTGATTTCTTATCAGCCATATTTTATTTCCTCCTTTAAAATTTTGTATAAAAAAAGAACCTTGTTATAAGGCTCTTAATTCAAACTGAAGTATTTAATTAAAATTCTATTACTTCATAGGTATCTGAATTCTTTTTGCTAGAAAACTCCACCACATCATATTGATCATCTCCGGCACCAGCAGAACCGCTACAATCACCATATCCTAGTTCGGGATTATATGCGGTTTCATAAGGTTTGACGGTTAAAGTAACACTACTGGTTCTCATCTGATACTTTTTCTTTTCAAGATCATCAGTTTTTAAAAACGTTAGATATAATGTTACATCTCCGGCAGCAGTAGATAATTGACTATCAATCGGAAGAGTATAAGAGTAGTGGGTATCATTATATAATTCTTTGCTAAGATTCAAATCCTCTGATCCTGAGACATTGCCTGGGAGAATATATCTCATTTTTACTGTGAAACCACCTAAATCATAACCTTTATAGTCCTTCGGAATTAGGAATTGAAGTTTATCAACCAAAGATTCCCCTTGGTATAGTGTGATTCCACAGCTTTTGATCAGGAATTTATTTTTATCCATTACAATACTGTACATAGATTTTCCTTTCCTTTTTACAATTGAATAGGAGAGTAGTACGTAGCCACCCTCCTAATGAAACCAATATTTCGTGTGTATAAATTATCTTTCAACTACTTTAAAATAATGTCCTACAAGCTGACTTGGTTTGAATGTTAAAGAGATTTTATCTCCTTCTTTCATACCTTCACGATTCATCAGATATAAAACACCATCTTCGAGATAGTATTTTCCGTACTCATATTCCATTGAACTTACAACTTCAGGAATAATAATCGGATTACCAATTGTGCCTTTTTCAGAGTCTCCATTGATAATATCCCATAATGCAGGAATAAGATCAGGAGTGTGCTGTGCCTGTGAGGTATGTACCTGCTTACATTTATAAAGAGTATCTTTGTATAATCGCCTGTCACCAACTTCATATTTAGTATCAGCTTTCCATGGTTCATAAAGATATCTCATAATATAAGCTTCTTCATCTGTAGCGTATGCTAAAGCCAGATTTTCTTGAATATCATTCAAAAGCTCATTACCTTTATTGATATTTCCTTCTTTTTCTTTTTCCTTTAAATATTCATCATATTTTTCCTGATCGAAAGCTACATAAAATTCATTGTCTTCTTTTTTATATGTAAGGAAATACCCATTGATTTTAGACAAATCCACAATGGGATCAGTTAAAATCGCACGAATATAACTGTTTCTCAGTCTTTCGAGGGAAATATTCAGAACAGGACTTGAAGTGTTATACACATCTACATATACTTCCATATTAAATTGCCTCCCTTCATTAAACATTTACAGCCCCTTGATAGGATGGCTGATCTTTTAACCAATCATAAGCATTGGTTAGTAAATCTCCGGATAATAACGGTAAAGCTTCGCTCCACTCAATACTTAAATATTCTGAATTTGTATAAGGAAAAGAAGGTTCACCTACAATATTTCCAGCTTCATAATCTTTATCATATTGGCGGCCTTCTTCATCTATATATGACCGTACTAACAGTGTTACTCTTTGATTGAGTTCCACACTGATCATGGCGATCATATGATAGGAGAGAAGTACACCATTATCGCTTTTTATTTCTATTTGTAATGCCATAAATTATTTACTCACTTTCTAAAAAAAATAGTTTATACTCCAAGGACATATTGCAATGCGTATTTGTTATTGGTATATTTAACACCGTCAGAACCTGTACCAGACCGATTATTATTTGCGTGTCCTTTTAAATAAGAATCATATATATAAATATATTTTGTGGAAAAATTTGTGCATGGGGTATGAGATAAGAAGAATGAATGTCCGTGACCTTGATGTGAACTAATTTCCTTTTTCGATACGAAAAATGTGTGCCAATCTGCATTTAGAGCATTACCGTCATACCCTCTAAAAACAAGTAAAATCCCATGCGGCTGTTGAGAAACAGGTTTAGAGAAATTACATGTATGAGAATCACTGGGCCATAATGCTGTTCCACTCCACAGTACGTTATTTTGAAAATTATCAGTAGCAGATCCACATGTAAATCCTTTGGATGCTTGTATATATTGTTCGGATATGATTGTGTGGTTAGTTGTTGTGCTCCTGGCGTTAATATTTAATTGATTATATTCTCCTGTACTATTCACTGAAAATGTTGTCCCTGTATTACCTAGACTAAAATAATTACTACATTTCTCATAAGAACCAAATTGAAACATCTCTATACTTTGATTTTTTATTTCAATTCTGTCATCACCATCATTTTTTCCAATAATGACAGTATTTGAACCATATAATCCTAAATACAATGATTGAATAGCCATTTCATCAATGATAGTACCATCTTCATATTCTTGTTTGATCGCACTGATAGTTCCAATATTATCACACAATTTAATCACAGAATTTTTATTACCTTTACCAAGTTCAATCTCATTTGCCTTAAATGATGCAACCGTAGTAGTACCATTTCGGATATTTACTCCGTCACTTGCAATCAAAACATTGCTTCCATAAGAACCCTGTGAAGTATCAGATACCATTACACCGTTATAATCCATGGTGATATAATTTGTTGCTGTTTTCGCAGCATTTAAAATATCGGTTGCCATGGAATCAAGTTTTGACTGTAACGTATTGTATCCTACAATAATCTGATTTGCGTTTAATGTACCTGTGATGTTGGCAGCAGGAACCTGTAAACTTCCATTCGAGATATTACATCCTCCAATAATTCCAGAAGTAGCAATAACACTGCCTTTTAGTTTAACATTTCCGTAAGTATCAATTACTAAATTTTTGGAAGTTAGCGAACCATTTAAAAGATTTAAATAGGTTCCTTGTTGAGCGTATCCATCATCATAATAACCTGGCGCAGAATAATTTTGAGATTTGATTGCATCTGTAGACAATTTAGCAGTGGTAATAGCACCTGAATAAATTTTATCTGAAGTGATAGAATTTGATGCAATCTGACTTGAAGTCAATTGTCCTGTAATATTTGCAGATGGAACCTGAAGTCTGTTCCCAGATATTGTACATCCACCGATAATACCAGCATTTGCATTTACTGTGCCTGTGAATGAACCAGAACTTGCATATACTGTTCCTGAAAAAGATCCGGAGCTTGCATAAACAGTTCCATATATAATAGCATTACTTGCTTTTAATAATCCATTCGAAGAAACTTGGAATCCATTAGAACCTTGTGAGACATATCCAAGAGTTACATCCTTTTTTATGTACGAGGAGGATCCTGCAACATTGCCTTCAGGAATTGTTACATTACTTCCCAATGTCAGAGAATTTGCAACAATATCACCCGTAAACGAACCGCCTGTGGCATATACAGTACCTTTAAGATTTACGTTACCGTATTGATCTACAACAAAATTTTTGGAAGTAATAGAACCATTAGATAGATTATAAAAAGTTCCTGCCTGTGCATATACACTATTGTGTCCAGGCGCAACATAATTATTGGATTGTAATGCATCCGCTGTAATTTTTCCTTTTTCAAGAACGATTCTTTTTCCATCAGGGCTTTTTACAATAAACTGATTTGTCACTGCTTCTAATGCTTTTGAAGTCAATGTAAGAGAAGAGGAACTGGAAGAATCTGTAACTAACCAGTATATTTTATTGGCAAGCTGTTCTGTCTGAGATTTATTATAGTAATTACTTGTAAGGTTTGCATTTGTCGCATATGTATTTTCGACTGTTGTCTTGAAGCCATTTAAACTTTGTTCCGTTTGTGAAATCTTATTAGAAAGAGTTTCAACTGTAGAACCATCAGCTTTCTTCTCAATTGTAGTCTGCATATCTTTAACTGTTTGGTTAAAACCGCTAAGTGTCTGTTCTTGAGACGATACCTGATCACGAATTGATTGAATGGTTGTATTATTAAAAGAGTCAACGGCAGTATTAATATCACTTACCCATATTTTATTTGTGATATTCCCATTGATTTTATCTACCAGAGAACTTATCCCAGACATTGTTTTTATAGTAGAATCTATCTGAGATTGAAGATCCTCTTCGGCTACTTTCCAATCAGTAGGCTTATTTCCTCTTTCCAACTGCAGTCTGCAAAGCAGTATATCCATTTTCTTACAAGAAATAATAATTAACAGATTGTTTGTGGTTTCATTGTAATCATCAGGAACAGTAAAAGTAATAAACCTTCTTTGAAATCTTATGGAACTTAATCCATCATTGATTCCATCCTGATTGTCGATCCATGTTATTTCAGTTTTGTCATAGACTTCTTTATTTTCTTTGTTGGTATAATAAATATGTGCAATAAATTTATCTGTTAAATTATATGTTCCTCGTACAGCTATAGAAAACGTATAAGTCTCACCAATTTTATAATCTATTTTCTTTGTATTAAAAGCAATACCACTATTGATATCAACATCTCCACCTTGCGTTACGATATGAATAGAATCAGTCGATTTATCAACAGTATTCGTCATTACCGTCTTCCAACTTTTCCAAGCCCAGTTACGCTGATCATCATTATAACCCATAATACTGCTTGTGCAGGTTAATAAATTCTTGCCTCCAATTTCAATATCATTCACAATTTCCCAACTGGAATCACATGTAGGAGTTGTAAACGATGTTGTTTTATCTGTATATGTAATTTTGAACCTTGTCCACAAATAATATCCGAACATCCATTTTTTAGGTCTGTCAGCCCATCCTGACACAGGAGGTTCTGTACTGCTTTGACTGATAGCATATTCAGGAACAATGGATACCACACCTTTCCCGTCATGACCAGCGGCACCAGTGATACATACAGGTTTGCTTATTTCAGGTTGTTTTGTTGAATCAGTAAAGGTTGTTACTGTTCTTTGCCAATAATATTTACCATTTGACCAAGGAGGAATATTTGTTGACCAACTACCGCCTATTAACTCTGTATTAGAACTGGAAAGATAATATTCTGTGCGAAAAGAGGATACTGCATTTTCGATAATGTTGGATATGTTTACAAAACTATATACTTGAAAATTCATAGTCTGTAAGTTCCTCCTTTTTATATATTATTTTTCAGTGAAAAAATCCAGGAAATCTAAATCATCCATATTGATATCAATATCCGCAATATCTCCCTTTTCTTCCAACTGAGCAATTTCTTTGTTAATATCAATTGGAGTCATGGTTACAGTTACTTTTTCTGCGGAAAGCTGCAGGAGTTGAGCAATTAAATCTTCATTTTCTTTATGGAAACTTTCCATATATTCTTCTTTCACCTGTCTTCCTGGAACTTCTTTTTCTTTTCCATTTTCATCTGTCTGCTTAATAGTAGTTTCGATACTCATTTCATCAGAAAAATACCGATCATTAATTTCCTGTCTTTTTTCAGTGCGGAATTCATTATAAGAAGCTGTCGCCTTGTTTAATGCATCAATATTTTTTTTTAAGTTCCATTGAGTCGCCAGTGAAAATACATTGAATTTATTTTTTGTATCCTGATTTTCTCTGATTTTTTTATAATAAGAAGCAATTGTATCTGCTTCGAAAATAGTCATTTCTTTCTCAAAAGTTTTTGCCATAATATTCTCCTTTTACTCACGTATCTATTTCTGTGAACTACCCACCGTCTAAAGCCAGTAGGATTACGGTAGCCTTCTTTCAAATAAATACGAGACTGCATTCAAACAGCCTCGTATTTTATAAATATTTATTTAATTTATTTATCCTGTCACTTTGCATCTAAACTGCATTTCCCCCTGAATTATATCTGGATCAATATAAATGCATCTGTCAGTTTTATACGGAGCAGTCGTATCAAGCTCGACACCCTTAGAGTTTATCCTATAATACTCATATTTTAGTGTATCTTTTTCGGCAGCATCAGCCCATGCAGAACCATTATATTTCTTTAATGTACATGTTTTTGCGCTTTTATCTAAGTGATAGTAGAAATCTCCAGAAGATGCTCCGACAGGGGCAGTAGTAGAAAATACCAAACTTTTAATAGGATCAAGTTCTTCACTATTTCTATATACTCTTGTGTAAATCGCACCTTCACCTTGACCATTTTTAAACTGTCCAATCGTTTTATAAGTATATGCCTGTACAGGGTCAGACTGATCCACAACTGTCCAATATGCATCATAATTGTGTCCACCATAAGTAGCAGTACATTTAAACCAGCTTGTACCATCGACCATGGATGCAGAAACAACTAAGGAATTTTCGGTTTGTCCTGGAATGGTGGTATATTTTCCTGACTCAAATTTTGACCATACAAACGCAGTAGGGATTACAGGTGTTGCACCTGACATCATCATAGTGTTAATAGTTGTAGATCCTGTTCCATTGATAATTGAACCACCATCAGGAGAATACAACTGGAATAGGATTGCATTCTGTCCGTTGGCTGCCTGTTTACTCTTTGTCCAAGTAAACTTATGTTCAATACTAACTCCCTGACATACAAATGTAAGAGTAATATCTCCAGTCATCAAAGAGGAATTTCCGAATGTTGCTCCAGCAGCTACGGCAAGAGTCAGTAAACCTCCGGCATTGGATGTACCTGCTGTATTATTTTTTACCGTCACACCACTTGGAAGAGTTCCAACTGTGCATGTTACAGGTACACGGGTAATACCAGAAAAACCGTAGAATGGGATAGCGATGTCTTTTGCTACAGAAGCATTACCACTTGTATTACATGGAATAACCTCAGAGCTATTTGTTACAACCACAGATACACCATTCGTACCTGGTCTACCATCAGTACCATCTCCACCATCTTTTACAACGACAATTGTCTGTGAATCGAGCAGGACAGTAGTAGCACCTGCCTGATATAAGGAACATTTAATTGCTGTTATATTATTTGCAGAAGGTGTATATGTTTTTGTGTATTCATCTGTCCCACTGGTGTATTTAGGTGTAAAGGTAGTTCCGTTTGTAGACTCCTCAATAATGAATCGTCCGTTATAATTTGTTTTTGTTCCACTGGAACCTACTTTTCTATAAGCTGTCAAAGTAATATTTGCTGGATTGAATACTTTATTTTTATCAAGATTGATTGCTAATACATTAGAATCTAACTGATAAACTACAGCGTCTGCACCATCGCTACCTGCATACTGTTTTGTAATAGTGTATCTTTTGATAATGCTTGCATAGTTACTTCGTGTACATTTAAATTCAGCATAACTTGCATCTGTGGTTAATGCAGATGGTTCCATAATATGCGTTACAGGATCATAAGTTGCAGTCAGTCCAGCTCCGTATGTAACAGCGATATTCCATTTAGATGTAACATCTTCGCCACCTTCGTAAACAGTAATAGATGTTTCAGCACCAACCCAACTCTTTACATTTCCCTTGGAGTCAACGGGTACTAAGTGGTTTTCATTAGATAGGATAGCACTAACTGTATCTGTACCTGCAGCACCATCATAAATCTTGTAAATTTCATGTAAATCATAAACACTGGAATCGTTCGTTACCAGTTTAATAACAGCATTTTTGTTGTTTAACCAAATATTTGCTTCGGTTGCCAGAACTTTTAATGTTGCACCAGAAATTGATGGATTGTTGGTTGTAGGGAATGCTACAAAAGATCCGTCAGGTTTTTTATATTGCCATTGAGATACGCTGACATTTGTTAGATTTGCTGTAAGCGTAATTGTATTGCTTCCAACTAAGTTTCGATTTGTATCATATAGAAATGTTGATTCTCCGGATATAAATGCATCTTTAGTATTTGTTGCATTTGAAATCAAACTATAAGTAAGTGTTTCTCTAGTAGTTAATGGAACACCTACTTCCGGATCTTTATATGTGATATTACATATATAGGTAAGCAGCTTGCTTGATACAGAGGACAGTTTATTTGCACTTACTGTCAATTTGTTACCAGACACGGTTTCTCCTGCAGTTAATCCGACAGGTGTTCCGGATCCCTCCTGACGCTGGAAACTAACAGTGAGTCCAGGTGCAGTCAAAGCTACATTTTCTCCATTATAAGATATAACCGGAGTTATTACTAAGTTTGATTTTCCCCAGTCTGGGGTATATGTATCCTGATTAGGGTCAAAAATCACAGAATTAGGCTGATTAGATGTCAGATACAAACTAACTTGACCCGCATCAGATAAATCTGTGATAGTGACACTAGAAAATGCCTGTATTTTAGCCATGTGTCAATTCTCCTTTTATTTATAAAATTTATTACACGAATTTGCTTACAGAGATACCGTCTGTTTCAAATTTGCATTCAAACATTGCTCCCTTGTATACATCGTTAGATGTCAGCAGCAATGTTTTGGTTCCTTCCTTATGTGTATTATTCCAATTTATATCTCCGTCATGGTCGTTGGAATGTCTTCGCCAGGTAAAATATCTATTATTCCAATCGGTTGTTACCTCTACTGAATTTTTAAACAATCTTGCATTTAATGTTAATCCTGCAGGTGTCATACGATTTCCATTTGGCATTTCAATATATAATTCATAAGAAGAAGACTCATCAATTTTTTGATTCATACTATTAATATCGTTTGTCACAGTTTCCTTGAATGTTGTATACTCAATACCAAATTTGCTTCCATCGCCCAGATATACTTGAGAGATATCAATACCACCATGTTCATTTGGTTCAATGATTTGGAACCCAAGTTTATCTTTTTGGATAGTTCCATTTGCAAGCATGTTGTTTACAATGATATTGTTTGGGATACCATCTTTTGTGATACCGTTTTCATCAAACATTGCAGTAGTTCCATCTTCGCCACGAATAACAAAATTGAATTGTCCATTTCCATCTTGTCCAATCTGAACACGGACATTACCATTAGAATCATAGAATTGTTGCGTAGAATCTTTAAAAGCAATCGTAGGCTGTCCATCTTTACCGATTAATGTGATAAGTTCTGCCGTGGCTTGGTGTGCCATAAGATCAGCAACAGACATTTGAGAAGCAATCAATTCTTTAATCACTGCTTTATCGATAACAGCATTCTGTGTTGTTAAATGGATATTTTGAATATCACCAATACCTGCAAAACCAGAAAGAATATTTTCGATATTACCAATATCTGCACTAAGATCACTAGTCGCAATCTGATTGTTTACAAAGTCAATAAAAGTTTTCGAATTTTCAATACCTGTAATTTTATCTGCCTTAATAGTAGAAGACTGGATTGTATTATTTACAAAATCTATAAATGTATTTCCATCTCCACCTGTAATAAGTTCAGTAGATATTTTTTTTACATCTATAACTCCATTAACCATATCAATAAAGTTCTCACCATTTGGCCCAACAATCTGTTCAACAGTGATTTTATCTATTTTGATATGACTGTTAATGAAATCTATCAAATCCCCATTCTTACCCTGAATAATCTGTGCTGTAATAAATTCTGCATCAATATATTTAGCGAACAGCTCATTAAATTCTGCTTTGTCACCTACGATATGACCCACTTCAACCTTATAATTCTTGAGGTATTTTGCAATCAACCGATTAACTTCTGCTTCGTCTAATTGTCCAACTGTACCGCCTGCGATATTACCTACAGCATTTTGGAACAAACCATTTTTTATCATGAGCTGTAGAAGAGCAGTAAGATATTCTTTTTCATCATCAGAATCACCAGTTCCGAATGTAAAGCTATTTTTAGCTCCCCTGTTATTTTCTGTTTCGATCAATTCCGTAAGGTCAGAACGCCCTGAACGTGATGTGATCATATTAGAGAAGTCTAATGTAATGTCAGGATTTATTTCGCATGGATTATATGTAATACCAATCACACGAAGTTTTACGCTGTAATCATCACGAATACCAAGACGGATAAATTTCAATAAATCAATTTGACCTTTCCAGTATTTAAATTCTGGTATATTAAATAGATTGTCCATTTGCACGGAAAATGTATATTGTGGCTGTGACACCTCGGATAGCTTACTGACGGAATCGTTAAATAGGTCTAACTCACAATCAATTTCTGTTCGTGTAGTAGTAAGACTCGTAGAAAATATGTTTGTGTTTTGATAATCTGTATCATGGAATAAGCTGCGAATTGTAATTAAATCAGAAATAGTAAATCCGAAAGATTTATTGTCAAGACTTGCTTGATCAGCAAGAGAATTTCTGGAAGTGTTGATTTCTTTTATTTTATCATCATATATCTTTTTTTCAGCTTTTCTTGTCTCTAAAGCTTTATTTAAAGAATCAATATGTTTTTCTGCCTCAACATATTGATTATGATATATGTTATAATTTTCTTCATTGGTATGTTCTTTTTTTTCTTCTTCTGTTAAATCAGCCCACGGTTTTTTATATCCGGATAGCTTTTCTATTTTTGTGTTGTATTCTTTTTGTTTTGCTTCGAGTTCTGTAATTCCGTATAAATCCCAATTAGTCTCCCAGTCTTTTTTATATTCTTCTTTTTTGTCTTCCGGAAGATCAAGGTTTTTTAATGCAATTTCGATATTTGGAATAATGTAATGCAACACATCAAAATAGGTATAATATCCACCATAACCATTGCTGCCTTTCTTTAATTCCTCCAAATATCTTTCGTGATCTACGGTACCATCAGGCTTTTTCCAAGGTTCATATCCTGTATAATCATTACCATCTTCTGAACCATGCCAATTAGGATCCACAGATACCTGTAAACTGGTAAGAAGAGTATTATAATATTTTAAACTTTCCTCTAAGCCTTCTTTATTCATATTGTCCCATTGGTCAGTATTCAGATCATCAGATGGGACACGGTTTTGAAGTTCGCTGGATGCTTCTTGGTTGTCAGCCCATTGTTTCGATAGATTGATATATTCTTCTCTGTGAGATTCACGAAATTCTGTCCATTTTTTAGTTTTTAAAATCAATTCCTCTGTCATATACGGAGAGCGCATAAAATAATCAAGATTATAAATGTAATTATCTTGATAATTGACATTAAGAATATTTAGTTCGTTATCCCCATGACAATTAAAGCGTGTAAATACCGTATCTTCATTCACACTTACATCAATTTGTTTAGCAAGATTTCTGTATCCAATAAAAACTGTAGATTCATATTTCTTATCATTAAGATTTTCTTTTGCAACAACTTTAATTTTTCTATGAATAGTATCAAATAAAAACAAACATTCCATGCGTGGTGCGACTCGTGAAGTCATCAGATTGTATAAGGATATATTCTTTTCTTCCATAGATGGCATTTTCTTTTTTACAAGAAGAACATCTATATCTTTAGGATCATAAGACCACGCAGGCATGTATTCTAATACTAAATCAATGAATGATAATTCTTTATTGTCAGGATTATAAAAGCTTACAAATTCTTTTGCAAAACCCATATCGTTAAGGTTTCCTGTTGCCAATTGCTCTAATGAATCTTTTGCTCCAGTATTCACCTTAAAGTTAATCCAGTTTTTATCTTCAAACTCTTTCTCAAGAGAATATGCTATAACAGATTTTGTATGTTTTTGACCATCTCCGGATTCAGCAGGTTTTTGCATTTGGTACATACCCGTATCTTCCAGACATAAAGTCATATATAGATCCAAATCATCATATCCATTGGATTTAATTTGTTCACCATTAATAGTTACATATTCATCGACTTCAAAGGTTAATTCTCCAATATCTTTTGCTAATTTAGACAGACTTACGGTATCAGTCTGAACACCATTTAATTGTGTGATAGGTTTAAGATTGAGGTCGCACAAATATATTTTTTTTACATCCTGAATCATAACCATCCACCAACTTTCTTAAATGGATAATCATAGGATATAGTAACTTCTGAAGTACCATTTACTAACAGTCTGTTGGTTCCTACAGACAGTCTTAACCAATAAATATTCCCTACGTCTTCCCATCCTAAATCTTTATAAGAAATTATCCCTGATGTTGTTCCATCTTTAGGGATACAATTCTGACAATCAAATATCATAGGAAGATTTCTGCGTGTCAAAACACTCATTTTTTTCGAACCATCTGTAGTATTTGTAATTGTTACCGTAGATGTTTGAGCTTCTGATTGTTTTATAGTAACTATAGGGTATATATATTCTTCAGTTTCATCTGTATCGCATTCGAGAGTAATAGAACCAGATCCTGTAATATTATAGACTTTTTCAAAATGCTTCATAGGATAAGCTGTGTTATTTTTAAATTTAAACATTAATCCATCCCATCCACCTCCAGTAGGATACCATGTAGTAGAAATAAATTTTCCACAATAAAATCCATCAGTAACAGATCCTTTACAATCTGTTATTTCTAATTTCTGAGATATCTTTGGAGAAGTCAGCCATTTTTCAACCATACGCTGTTCTTCAACGGTAAAAGGAGTAAAGTCTCGTTTAATTAATCCATATTCAAACTCTAATGGCTGATATTGTGATCCATATTCATTTGCAATCGGACGAGAGATAGTTGATTCGCCAGATACATCATCTCTTTCATGACCATTCACAGAGTCGATTTTATCAAATGTACATAAAATAAGTTCAGAACTTTCCAAAATATTTTTTGTTGATTTTCCATTATATATAAATCCTGCCATACCATACCTCCCTCCAAATTATAATTATTTATAAAAGACACTACTCCGATGAAAGAGTAGTGTCCTAAAATTTATCCAAATCTTTTCAGATTTTTTCGCATTTCATTTTGAGTATATTTGCTTGATTCTTTAAGTATTGTTTGTAAATCGGGAAGAGTTGATTTTGTAACATCACCTTGCACTTGTAACATCGGACCATCATAATTAATGCTTACTACATTATTTCCACCGTTACTATCAACAGGTTTTACTCTAAACATGTCTGTATATTTCGGGAAATTAGGATTCTGCCAGAAAGCAGCCATATCCATTAATGTTTCCGTCATATTGTTAGGAATAACACCATCTGAAGATTTCATTGGTGTAATGACACCTTGTTTTGTAACAATGATTTCTCGACCACCATCATTCGTTACTGCAAGAACATCTTTTCCTACACGTTTAGCCCCCTTATGGTATTTCTTCAATCCTGACATATTTAAATCTTCCGCAGAGATACCCAGATCACCTGCCTTGATTCCAAACTGTTCCAGAATCTTACCTATTGAGAGCATAGCATCCGCAGTATTGCTTCCAACATTCTTTACTGCATCCGCAATCGCCTGTGACATTTTCTCAAGGTTTGCACTTAGTTCATTTGACCATTTCTCAAAGTCTTCAGACAACTGGTCTTTCAGATCATCCAGACCTTCCACCTGTAGATCATATACATGGTCTTTTACGGTATCGTCAAAATCTTCCTGCTTCTCTGCAAGTTCTGCTTCGAGCCTTGCTTTCTCAGCTTTAGACTGTGCATCAGTCACCCCATCCAATGCAGCAATCTGTTGTTTTAACAGGTCGATTTCTTTTGATTTGTTTTTCAGAGTCTTATCATAATCATAATAATCTTTCTTTTTCTTCAGTGCGTCTTTTCTGGCATCAATCACCTTAAACAGAGCATCCTGTTCAGCTTTTGCCTGATTCTTAATGATACCAAGGATAGCCTGCTGATAGGACTGAGCATTTTTCAGAGCGTTTTGCAGACTGGAATCATTTTCAGCCATGAGCTTATCATAAGTTTCCTGACCGAATTTCTCTGCCTTGAAATCATCCATGATCTGCTGACGCTTCTTCACATAATCCTTTAAGGTAGTGAGAGAGGTGTCAAGCTGTTTTGCATTCAGAACAATGGACAATGCCCCAAACTCTGTGAGTTGTCCTGTATCATAGTCATACATCATTTCTTCTGTAAGCAGACTATTGATTGTTTCCAGCTTATCCTTGAACTTCTCAGCTTTCTCAATGGCTCTGTCAAACATTTCTTCATATTTGACAGTAAGCTGTTCCTGTTTTAGCTGTTCCATTTGATTCTCATAATCTTGGACAGCTGTCTGAGCATCCACAATCTCAGATTTCATTTCTAGCCATTCATCAGAATATTCCTTAATGGTTCCGGCTTTTACAGCCTTATTAAGCTGTTCCTGTAATTTTTTAACAGCTTCTTCCTGATGCCTTTGAGCTTTGTCTATCTCATTGATTGGCTTATCGAAACTCTCAGAGGTAGTGTAATCTCCATGAATTTTATCGTATTCACGCTGCTTATCATACAGCTTGTTCCATGATTCCTGATACTCAATACGCTGTTCGTAATACTTCTTGATATTATCAAACTTTGTTTTCTCAGCTTCTACCTGTGCCTGTGCATATTCTGCCTGGGACTGAGCTGCGTTTGCTGCGGCTTCTGCTTCGGCTTCTTGTGCAGCGGTCAACTGTTGGGTAGCAGCAGTATAGCTATTCATGGCATTCTGAAGGTCAACATTGTACTGGTCAATGATCTTTTTCACATTTGCATTTTTGATATTGCTTGTGTTGATCTTTTTGCCTGCCGCCAGTTGCTTTTCCTGCTCCGCAGTCAGATATTTTGCGTATTTCTTACTATAAGATTTACCCTTTTTCTTAATAGAATCCACCTTCGACTTATAACTGTCTTTACGCTTAGTGGCTGTATGGGTATTTGCGTTCGCTTTACGATAAGCGGTATTTTTCGCATCGTTCTGCTGTTTCAGAAGAGCAAGCTCCTGATCGACCAGATAATTCTGATAGGAAAGAGAATCACCCTTATCATATGCTTTCTTTGCAGCCTCCCAGTTTTTCTTGTATTCCAGATAGATTACGTCATTGGTATGTTTTGCATCCTTGGCATTTTTATATTCATCACTGTTCTGTACCTTTTTTGTATAGGACTGTGCAGATTTATAAGCTTTATCGGATGACTGGCTTTTCTTCAGGGCAGCATTATATTCCTGTACAAGCTGTTTCTTTTTGCCTTTCAGTCCTTTTGTACTTAACGCCTGACCGGAACTAACACGTTTCTTTTCTTCAGATGTTAAAGAAACACCTTTTTGTTTCTTGGTAAGATTCTTCTTTGCAGTATTTAAAGCTTTTTTATCTTCGCTAGCCTTGCCTTTGGCAGTATCTTCTTTTGTTTGAGCAGCTGATAGCCTATTATTCTGTTTGTTCCATTCCGCATCCGTTTTCTTTTTATTGTTGTTTGCATAACGCATGGTGTTATCAAGCTGTTTCATCAGAAGAGCCTGTGCGGAACCTCCCATACCTGCGGTTTCCAAACGTGCCTGAATCGCAGCAAGTCCATTATAGCTCTGTGTCAGCTTGTCAATTTTCTTCTCTGCTTCTTCGGTTGGAATAGCTGCCCATTGAGCATACAGCTCAACCTGTTCATTTCTCAGCTCACGCACTGCATCAATGCATTTGGTATATTCATCATAGTAATTCATATACTTCTGCACTTTGTCATAGTGAGCCTTACCGGATTCTGTAGAAGTGTCGATATCATCAAGAGTATATCGTCCTTCTTCAATCAGCTTTCTGGTTTTTGAGCTTAGTCCTAGTGACTGGGCTTTGCTGTAATAAGCTCTGGCAGACCGGTAATTGACATGCATTTCACTGTTGGTCGCATAGATCTGTTTTTGTAACAGGCTCTTTTTTTGTGAAGATGAAATATAATCATTGATGCTGTCAGCAATCGCTTTTGTTTTGTCGGCAAAGTATTTCAACCTGCGTTCAACCCAGTCAAATACCTGTGTGGATTTCTTGGCTGCTTTGGTGTTGTCATTGGTAGCCTTTGTATTGCTGTTGACTGCGCCTGTATTGGTATTATAGGAATGGCTGTTAGAATGTGAAGAACTATTAGAAGAAGGCCTGTGAACTGGTCCACCACCTAAAACTCCTCCGCCATTTGCAACACCACTTGCATAAGCTTTATATAAGCCATAGTAATTTCCGGTCTGTGTACTTAATGTACCATCAGCATAAGCTCTTGCATGTCCGGCAATTTTACCATGCTCCAATAATGCTTTAGTCTGACTTGCAGAAAAGATGATATCTCCTTTTTTGAGAGTTTCAAAATGAGCACCGCCAGGAAGTAGTGACCATACACCATTTCTAACGATGGATTCTGTCTTTATGTTTACATAGTTCGCTACACTATGCGGAATTAAATTCCCTCATACTTTTATATGAGAACAGACTATATCTTCAATGTATACAAAATAAAAACTGCGATATATCATTCGCAGTTTTCAATGCCTAATTCTTTATGAAAATATTTTAAAGTAGAATATAAATACTTTCTTTGAAATATCGTATCTTCCAATATATGTATTTTTTTAACATGATTTACATAACAATCAATATAAGAAATGACTTTAGAAGCAATCTTATTAATATTTTGTTTTGTTTTTACATACTCGTCAAAATCTATAATAGAAGATTTATAACCTATATAATCTGGATTTTGGATAATTACAATTTTGGTAAAATCTAATCCAGATGAATGATATTTTGATCTCTTAGTATCTTTAAATTTAAAAGCATTATTATGTTTTACTTCACTTCTGTATGGAACACCAATAAAATATCCATAATGTGACTGAAATAATAAGCAATTATATGATCTTCCTATTTTTTCTAAAAGTTCTGGATATTTTTCTTTAGGGTAATCTTTATAAAACTTATCTGTTAATCGAAGGATTTGAAAATCAAAATCATCATTCATAAAATTTTTCTCCTGTATATAAAAAAGAGAGGAAATGTTTCCCTCTCTTTAAATTACGTTCATCGCTCGGTCACTATTTTATTTTACCGATGTGTCAGAACCGTCACACATCATCATCGCTCGGTCACTATTTTATTTTACCGATGTGTCAGAACCGTCACACATCATCATCGCAATAAACGGGAACACTTTGCTCCTATAACTATTATATACATTTTCATAGCTTTAATCAATATATTTAAAACAAAAATATTACCAATTATTTCATATAAATATTGTGCATTTTGTTACATTGTCTACTTTTTCGAATCGCCAATCGCTTGCGATTCTACGCCGTTACACTCATCACGGCTAGTCGTTGAACGTTCCCCTATTCGGAGCTTCGCTGCTGATTTCCCAATCCTTACTTTTTTTACTTTTCACACGTAGGCATATTTCATCCTTATGTTGTAGCTCGTAAGACTCTAAGGGGGTTCCAGCAATTAAATAGATTTTCTATATTAATAAATATAGCGGCATATTCATACCGATTTCATTTACTAAGGCTTTTTCATCTTTTTCTAACGCAACCTGTCCATTTGCATGAGCAGGAGAGAGTGGTCTTGAATTTAATACGTTATAAGCTGTTCCATCAGCATGTGCTACAGATGTCATTGTACCTGTTGCTTCTTGTTTGATACTTCTTGATACATGCGTGGTAGTGATTGTAATATCTCTATTTCTTAAACTACGAATAGCAGAAGATAAATTCAGTACATCACCAGTACCTGATACATTTGCGCCAACAGATACAATCTTACCGTTAACATTTTGGATAGCAGAGGATAATTCCTCAACCTCATTTTTACCCATTACATTTGCTTTTACAGGTACAGTCTTACCATTAACTTTGCCTATCGCTGCTGATATAGCCTCGATACTGGCTGCACTATCACCCGTTTCTACATTAACGTTGGCATTTACAGAGGTTGGAGGTTGAGATGAACCTACAGCATCTAAAATACTTTTGGTCATTACAGGCTCAATTTCTACAGTTGGTTTAACACTTTCTGCAGAACTTTCGATTTCTGATTCCATTTCACCTGTCTCTGCTTCTACAGGAACTTGCACAGGATTTCCTTGAATTGCATTGATGATAGCGGCAAACTGTGTGTTATCCAATTCAATGGCTATATCAACTTGCTGATTGTCCATCTCCATCAATTCTTGTCGTACCTGATATACTTCATCAGCATTACATCCGACAGTTGTCATCAGATCCTGATCACCCATTGCTAACAACTCATTAACAACATCCGATTCTTCCATTCCTGTGTTATTAACAATAATATCGATTGTCTTTGTTAATTTATCATGTGTGATTGAATCAAGCTTAGAATCGACTTCAGTAGAATCGACACCTAATTTAACCTTTAAGTCTTCATCGGTCAATGCAAGCAGTCCATCTTCGGCAGCCTGAATATCAGTCATATCAATCAGATCTTCGCCACCAGCCGCTTTTAAAGCTTCGAAAGCACTTTGAGCAGCTTTTGTTGCGCCTTCGACATCGTTCTCTAATCCTTGATTGGAAAGTTCAGTCTGAAGATCTAACTCATTTTTGGCCTGCATGAATTTTTGAGCAGCGTTGATAACATTATCGGTAGATGTAGATTGTCCTATAGTAGAAGAATTATATTCTGACTGCTGTTGTTGTGCTATGGCTGCTTTGTAAACCTGTGCAGCTTCAGCAGCTCCATCTTGCTCATAATTATAAGTTCCATCAGTATTACGGAATTGCTCTAACTGTTGAGCCGCTTGTTCTATCTGTTTATTGATAGTAGCAAGATCAGATGTTTCGAAATCGAATTCGTAAGTCGTGCCGTTCATCTCATTTAATTTTTTCTGAGCTTCTTCGGCGGTAGTATTCAATTGGGTAATATCTGTTAAATCTACTTCTGGTTTTAATACACCAAGGCCTTCAAGACCCATTTTTAACTGATCTATAGTAAGACCATAAGAGTCAGCTAATAACTGAAGTGCATCCTCGGCCTGTTCCATACCTTCAACGTTATATGCACCATCCCCAAGCTGAATTCCCTCAAGCTGTGCTGCATTATAATTGGAGAGAGTCTGGAATGCCTGCTCTGTAGCTTCATTGTTTTCATCATGAGCCGCTTTTAGAGTCTTAAGAGTAGAAGCATAATCCCTGGCTTCTTTCGTACCGAATTCGAGTCCCATTTCTGTAATACTCTTCGGGGTTTCCCATGTGGCTACACCTGTAGCCTTAAAAGCATCTTTTGCAGAAGAAGCGTCTACTTTATAAGAATCATCATAAGATAAATCGTATGTATCAGCGATATCTTTGATTTTCTCTTGCAATCCTTTAGCAGCATCTTTTCTTCCTGCTTTATCTAACTTTTCGACTTCTTTTCCAAGTGATTCGATTTGTTTAATTACTTCCTTGATATCCTCGACACGTTTTCTACCTGATGTAGCTTTGAAAGTGTCTCTGTTTTCTACGGTAGCATCATATTGACCAATTAATTTATCAATCTCTGCCTGTTGGGTTGCAATTGCTTTATCAGAAGCTCCACTTGCTTCTAACTCTGTTTTTTTCACATAGGCTTCTGCCAACTTATCAGAAAGATCCTCGACATTCTGTTCTGCTTCTTGAGCTGTCTCTGCAAAGGTATTAAATAAACCATAGTCTTCGCCACGACCCAGAACATCTCTAAAGAATTCTTCGCCCATTCCCATAAGATGAGCAGCTTTTTCAACATCTTCAAATGAATAAGCCCATTGCTGAGTTCCATCTGAAAGAGTAGTAAGAGTAGCTAATCCTTTTGATTTAAGATCATTAAGGAAATTAACAACTCCAGATCTATCTTCTGTGAAATATCTGGTTGCTTTATTATAGTTTTCAATAAAGTTTGCAGGATCTTCAAATCCATTCGGTGATAAATAAGCAGCTACTGTTTTGAAATCATCTGTTCCAGTTAACCCTTTATCATAGGCTTCTTTAGCAGATTTGATTTCTGATAACATAGCATTATACTGATCGCCGCCATTTGGAGTGTTTTTAGCATTTTGAATTGCTTGGAAATCAGAGAACTGTTTCATCTGCTCTTTATATAAAGCACCCATTTGAGCTTGTGCCTGTTTCATACGGAAGATAGCATCTTCAGCAGATTTCATCTGTTCTTCAGCAGCTTTCTTAGCACCTTCATTATATTCACTGCTGTTTAGAATCTCGTTTTGTTCTTTCCATAATTCATTTTGTTTCTGAATACGTTTTTCAAGATCTGCAGAATCGGCTTCGTGTTGGGTTTTAACAAGTCTCTCTAAGGCTTTGTTATTAACACGTACACCATTGGCAGTATTTGTAAATAAAGTTTCTGGATCGTAGGATGAGAGAGTACCAAATGCATCTGCTAATCCTGTAATAGTTTCTGTGGTAACGCCTGTATCAGACAGAGAGTCTGTAATAGCAGAAGAAACACTTGATAATGTTGTTTGTGCTTTACTTACCTTTTCTGTAAGCTGTTCCGCAGAAAGAGCTGCAAGTTCAACATCTTCGATACCTTGAACACTAATTCTAAAGTTTCTTTCAACATCATTAGCATCCCAATTTGCTTCGACAGGATTTAAATCCTCGCTTTTTAAATATTCAAAGAATGTCTTTAAATCTTCATCAGATTTACCTTTGATAAAATCATCCCAAATGCTTTTACGATCATCTTTATCACCGACAATTTTATCTTTGAGAACATCCTTTAATTTATCCATATTGTAGCTATCAGGATCAGCTAATGCCATAATATGATCTTTTAAGTCATCAACAGATACACCTGCAATTTCAAGCTCTTTGATGAAAGGAGCATTAGCGTCAATAATACTCTGTAACGCATCTTCCCCTTCTTTTCCGGCACTAATCATGCTTTCCTTTAAGTTTTCATAATCTGCTTTTGCAAATAATGAATCTATTTTTGATGATGCAGTTTTTCCAGAGTCATCCATAAGATCATTATATGTTATCATCAATGATTCTAAATTAGATAACTCAATTTCTTCGTCTGGTGTTAATATTCCTGCCTGTTTACCTTCTTTGTAAGCACTGTATATTTCATTGAATGTTGAAACATAATCATTTATAACACCTTGAGTTTCAACAAGTTTCGTATCAAGTCCTGAAGCGTTCTTTTCCAATCCTTCGATTTCAGTATTAATATAATCCTGTTCTTCTGTAGTTATTTTTTCTTTTTTTAAATCATTATATAGCGTATCAATTTCTGTTTTATATTTTTGTTTCGCTTCCAATAATCCATAATATGATCCTGCTAGATAATTAATATCTTCTGCATGTGATTTTGGATCTATACTATCAATGGAAGAACCTTCATATTCTTTATGAAAAACATCCCATTTATCATAATGAGAATTGTTTTTTATAGCATCTATACGATCTTGGTTACTATATACATCTATAATATTTTGTGCTTGTTCCTTAATTTTTGCTTCGTCATAAGATCGATCAACATCGCCTCCGATTTGATCTGGCAATTTCTGCTTAACATATGCATCATATGTATCTTTGTGTTTATCGAGATTTTCTCTGATAGCAACTCTATTTTGAGATTTTTTCAGTTCAGAGATTCGTTCTAATTCTTCCCTTTGCTGAATCAGATTGTTCAGTTCGTTTTGCTCTACTAAAGATAAATGTCCTTTTATTTGTAATTCATCAATTCTACTTTTTGTTTTTTCTAATTTTGCATTTACTTCTTCTAAATTAGTCTTGTCTATTTCTAACTGTTGGGCTGATTCAGATGATTTTTTTGCAATAGTAGATGGTAAACTATCGTATGCCTTCTTAGCAAGATATGCAGTTCCACCTACCAGAGCACCGATTACACCGCCCTTGACTAAATTCTTAGGCGTAAAAATAGTCTTGAGTAATCCTTTGCCCATTGATAGCAGATTCTTACCCATTTCCTTGAGGCCTTTACCGCCTTTGAGAGAGAAGTTGTTGAATGTCTCCATGCCCTCGTTGACAGTATCTAGGGTATCTTTGAATATTGAAGCCTTTAAAGCATTCTCAGCCATTCCTTTACCAACATCAGCCATTTTCATGGCTTTAGCTGCATCATTTACATTATCGAATTTATCTATTAATGTTGCCAGTGCATCTTTATCATTTTTTGCATCGACAAAATCTTTAATACTTCCTGTTATCTGACTTCCCAAGTTTGCAGTTTTAAGCGACTTATGGTATACTTGTAATAGTTTCTATCTATTATCTTTTTTAGGAAGGAGATATTACTATGGCATTGATTACTTGCCCGGAGTGTGGAAAAGAAGTAAGTGATAAAGCAAAAATGTGTCCGAATTGCGGATATCCTATAAATGACCCGACTGTACCTGATGTCAAAAATAACATTTGTGTATTCAAGGGTCAGAGATATGATTTGACTGAAGTATTGGAATATATTGAAAAAACATATGACGAGAATGGATATTGTGTCGATCCAAAAACTCCTGCATATTTTGCATTAAAAAGGATTATCCCTACAATTGGATGTGACACAAACGAATTACTTGGGTATTTAGCTAGATATCGTAAGGTTCCTGATTTTAATTTTATACCAACTGGAGATCCTGATAAATACAGATTGGTAAAACCTAAAGATTATGATCCGAATTTCAACATCCACAAAGCATTCGAGGAAGAACAGAAAAAACTTATTCCTAAATGTCCGAAGTGCGGCTGCACCAGCATTACAACAGGCTCTCGAGGATATTCTCTATTTACAGGATTTCTTGGTAGCGGAAAGACTGTGAATAGATGTGGTAATTGCGGATATAAATGGAATCCGGGCAAGTAGGAAAGTAGTATATTGTATAATATCATTTATTTACAATTTAGAACATCAAAAATATTAGCATCAATAGATACATAATATTTGTTGTTGCACTTAATAAAAAAGTTTCCAATATTATCTGTACAAACTATATCAGGAGGTGAAAATATTCGAGTCTCTAATAATTTTAAATAATTATTTGCTCGTTGAATCAATATGTCAAAATCACTGTTAAGATCCATGTTGTCCCCTTTCACTTATAAAAAAGATGTTGATTTTATAAAAAAATGTTTTGAGTTATACAAAAGAAATATCAATGTAAAAAACAATTGGATTATTAAACCTATTTATACAGATGTTGATGAACTAAATTCAATTTTAGAAATGGATAGATTAGAATTAAAAGAAAACAATATAAAATTATATTTTACGAAAAATTATTTAAATTTATCCGATTTCGACAAACGAATAAAATTGTTTCATGAGTTTACTCATATTTTTGATATTTTAACTTGTAATATTCAAGAAGAATTAAAATCTTCTTTTATAATGTATTCAGAATATCATGCTGAAAAAGTTTGTTTATCAATGACATACAATGATTCAGATAAAAAGTATGAAAAAAAGATTTTGAATATATTAAATAATCAGCTCAAGCAGGCTACAGTATATTTTAATTGCAAAAATATTTTTTGGAGAGACAAAACTCCAGAACAAATAGCAATATATTTTAAACAAGCCATATTACATACTTGGTATTTTATGGGTCAAATATCTTTTTACTACGAATATATGAATATAATTACGATGCCAAATTTTAGTATATTCAACGACTTTTCGGATGATATGTTAAAAATATACTACATTTTTTTGAAATACGAACAGACACATAATGAAAACGAATTAAAGATACTTGAAGAAATATATAAACGAGTTCAAAATGAATTTTTCCATAAAACTATTAATGCCAAATTGAATCAATCTTGATAATTAAATCAAACTAACAACAGACTTATTCAAAGTGTTTTAGATTCTCTTCAAGACTAATTCGAGTGATTTCTGCTGATTGCTGAAAGATTTTTTGTAAGTCAATTGATTCAACCATAGATTTTTCAATGGTTTTACAAATATATTTTTTTATACAATTAGAGAAATTATTTATAATACGAAACATTATGAACCTCCTGATTAAATAAAACACAATAAAAAAGAAAACAGTTACTAATTATGAAATCTAATATAAAAAAATCTAAAATTGCAGAAAATAATAAAAAGAATTTTAAATACCGTACTTATAAAAAGAGTATTGTACCCGAACAAATTCAATGGAATGCAGCTCATCCATATAGCGGTGGAAAATGTTCTCCAAGATAAGAATAGTGGAGGTAATAAATAATGTACAATTATACTTTTGCCAATATCTTTTTATATTGTTACGAACACAAAATCAATTTTTCAAAATTATTAGATCGAATCGCAGCTAAAAAGGAAAAGGAATATTTAGGAAATGCTCCATATTTTATGAAAGGTATGTTTTATAATCAAATTTGGAGTTTAGAATCAGAAATAAATATTCTCTCAGAGGAATTAAAAATATCAACAGAACTGCTTTTATTTCCTAAAAACTACACCCAAAAAGTATTGAATTTTATTGAAACGTTCGATTGTGATTTTGAATGCGAAACAGTTTCTTTCGACTCAGAGGAATTAAGTTGGAATATATGGATACCAAGTTATGAAAATCAGAATCCAATTTTTTTCAGTATGATTAAATATTGGAATATGGATAACATGAAATATGAATACCATATTAAAGTCCAAATGATTCATTTATGTATGTCTCTTATGGGAGCCTGGATAGGTAATGGTCTTGTTGTATACGATACAGAAATAGGAGAGCATATTGAGGAAATAGACCGATATATAGATAAAGTTATCGATAAAATGGATGTAGTAGATGCGGAAACTGGAATGCCGCTAACAACTCCAGGTACTATCCTCGACTTCAAAAACGTCATCATAAAATCATCTATTCATCAATGTGCTAAGGATAATCATGACACTTGTATAAGAAACGCTTTAATCTATATCCTTGATAACACTACATATGAGATTATACCAGAAACAGTTCCATTGCTGTATTGCAAAACTTGTAATGTGTATTATATGTATGAAGATCAGTACAATACCCTTAGTAAAAAGGGTAAAATCTTATGCCGCATATACAATCTAAAACAATGGCAAGAAGGATATACTGGCGATGATTTTTTTGGAAAATTGAATATGGAATCAATATTTAAAATATGTGGTTATAGTGTCAGCTCTAATTCCAGTATTCCAGATCAAGCCAGACAGAATCTATTATCTTTTCTTATTGATAGAAAAATTGTAAGTCTTGCTCAAACACTTAATTTTTTACATTGGTTAATAGATAATAGAAAAGATTCTGCTCGTATGCAAAATGCTGTGAAGAAATGGAAGAGTGATTTGAAATACATCACAGAAAAATATCGGGATAATAAAAGCGGAACTATAACAGTTGAATCGATTATAAGGAAATAAAAATGAATATAAGCATGACTGTTGAAGAGACAGTTATGCTTATATTATTAGATTTTACAATTGTGGACTGTAAGGTTCGGGTGGATATACAAATGAAAAAGTGGTTTTCCCACCGTAATTATTTATTGAAAAATTGCCTTGCTTGATTAAATTCATACCAATTATAAAATCATACTCATCCATATATGATTTCGTAGCCAATATTCCACTAAATGACGCAAAATTTGGAATCGAAAGTCCAATGGAATACACCTCTGTATTAACTATTCCTCCTGCACTTTCCATGTCCGTTGTACCCATATAAAATAAATCTAAATTATTTATTATATTTTCTGATACCATGCAGTAATCAGCTCCAGTATCCCATAATGCCTTACATTGTATTGATGTTTCAAAATTATTTGGATTGCTTATTTCGATTTCCGTAACTATGCGATGTTCTATTTTATTATATTTGTATAAGATTTTTCGGTTTTCTATACTCTGAGTATATAATTTCTGGTTCTGGTCTGTCATCTTCATAACTAAACTCCCTTGGAATAAATTCATAATCAGATGATTTTCCAGTATTTATTTGAACAATATACTCCTCTTTGTCACCATATATTTTCATACCTTCTTCGTGAGCTTTATCTACCTTGTCATAAACACCGATAACTTTATAATCATGTATAAGATAATATCCGTCACCATATTTTTTATGAAGCTCTTGGTGATGTTCTTTGATCCAATCAAATTGTTTTTTATGTTTAGGACTCACAGGTTCGAAAAATACATGTTCGATATAATATATTTTCATCTGTTTATGTCCTCCTTATTATATAATATTATATATAATTTAGCTATAAATAATATGTAATTATTTTTATTTATTCCAAAGTAATATAAACACCTACAATATATATTACCAAATAAAGCAATTGGAAAACCTTGCTGCCTCTTCCTTAGAAAACGACTGAAGAGACAAAGATGCCGTGATGGAGTATTACCATCATAACCAGTGGACTATGCATTAAAAGTATATATAATAAGGCTTATATATACTCCTGGGAAGGGTAGTCTCTCTGCACTTCACAATTTTTTGTATACTTTCTCCTTACGGTTTCATATACGACTAAACGTAAACTGTGTTGGTTCGTTGTTCGACATAGGATGCAATATATTTATACTGCACTTTTATTTCACCTGTTTCATTACTGTGTAGTCAGCAATATAATGAATTTCAACGAATTATTCCCATTTTATTCTCCTTAACCCACCACATTGAATATATACGCCATTATGTATATATCTTTATGATAGGCGGCTCGCTTAAATTTTAAATTAAACTGTAGTCTTGGATTTTGACTAACCAAGGAGATTAGGTAATAGACCATCTTTAGAAAGCATGCTTTTTGCTCCGAAAAATGCTGCTACACCCATTAAGGCTGTTTGAAGTAGTCCTATATTATTAACAATGTCGAGAATTCCAGATGCAATATCCAAAATAGGGTTAACGACATCTCGTCCTGTTCCAGACCATACTTCTTGCCATTTGTTTTTTAACTGATCAAGATGACCAGATATAGAATCTAAGTGTTTTTGGTTTTCTTCTAATGCGGATCCTTCTGATGAGAGAGAGGCTTCATAGGCTTCTCTTAAAGTATTAGGATTTTGTATGATACTCGCTGCTATGTTGGCTCTTTGCTTTCCGGCCATTAACTCAAGCAGTGCATTTAAATGGTTTGTACCAAATTGTTTGTCTGTTGCAACTATTTCTTTGTATATATCAGCTACGTCTTGTAAGATCTCATATGGATCACGGTTGTTACCATTATCATCAAGAATACTAATACCTTTCCAATCATTCGAAGCAACAGCAGTAAAAGCTTTGAATTGATCATTAATCTTTGAAGCTGTTTGTACTATAAAATCAGAAGTGTCTTCTCCTGTTTCTTCCAATTCTTTCTTAGCTTCTTCGGTTCCCATCAAGCGAAGAGCAATGGTACGAATACCAGCACCTACAGAATCAGAATCTTGAACGACAGCATTACCTGCAGTGATTAATGCAATAGACTTATCAATGTCCGCTCCGGCAGTTGTTAAAGCTGATGCGGATTTCTGAAGAGCAGTAGCAAGACCATCTGTACTAATAGAGAAATTGTTACCAACATTATTTAATTTGTCGTTAATTTCCATCTTATCAAGATCTTGATAAGCAGCACTCATAGCGATCAAACTCTCTGTAGCAGCATCTATGCTCTCAAATTCAGATACATTGTATAATACATTGGCAGCCTCTGCAGATTTTTGAGCTTCATTAAAGCTTTCACCAAGTCTTAAAAAGTCTGCAGTACTCTGCTGGATTTGTAATCCGGTACTTCCAATACCATCTGCTATATTGAAACTTTCTTTTTGGAAATCCTGAAGTTTAGCTAACGGCATATCACTTACTTTATTCATTTCAGTTAATGCGTCATCTAAGTCAGTTATTATTCCAAAACCTTGTTTCAGTATATCAAATACCTCATAGAAACTACCGAATGACAGTAAATATTGCCCCAAAGATGTCCATCTTTGTTTTAATCCATCAAAGAAATTACCAATTAAAGACGTAGACTGTTTTGTAGTTTTTGTTGTGTGCTCGATAATATTGTCGGCTTCTTGCCATGATTGTTTAAATACATCGCCATCATAAGAAGCAGTAACCGTTTCTATTCTTTTTCCATTTTTATCATATTTGGTTGGTTCTTGGGTGATTTTTCCTTTACCACCAAAGGCCTCCATGGCTTTTTTATTCATTTTATCTATGGCTTCAGAAGCACTATTCGCATAATCATCTGCTCTGGACATTCTATTTTGGAGTTTTTCTAATTCGGAATTATATTTATTTACAGAAATACTTCCAGAATCTAATTGTGAATTTAACTCATCAATTTGAGATGAAATATTATTTACAACAGATGGCATTTGAGAAACGTTCAGGTTTGACATAGGATCAGTCAACATCTCTTTAAAAGACAAACCTTCTTGCAATGCACGTACTTTATTTATTTCATTTTCAGCATATCGAATGTCTATTTTGCTAGATTCTTTTAAATATTTTGTTACACTGTCAAGTCTATCCTTAAATCCATCTCCACTATCCAATCCATCAAACATTAAATTATTTTTTAATTGATCGGCCTGGTCTATAATCTTATTTATTTTTAATGCCTGATCGTATGCGGTATCTATATTTCTTACATATGTACTTGGTATATTAGTGGTTTCTTTATTAGAAGAGTTGGGTTTTCGAGATTTGTTAGAATTACGAGAATTAGAAGATGAAGAATTAGAGTTATTGTTTTCAATATTTTTTTTATCTTTGTCAATTATTTTCTGTTTTTCTTTAGAAGTGTCTCCAATTGCATTCTGTATCTTTTTTTGATTTTCTATTTCTATGTCTGCGATTTGAGATGAATATTCTTCTCCTTCAAGTAATTTAAGATTTCTTTTTTCTACTGCATCAGTAACTTTATCAATAGATTTTGATAATGACTGCATGGAGCTTGATTCAAGATTACTAACTTGGCCTACCACATCCTCTTCATCAATGAATGCTAAAGTTTTTCTTTCAACTGCACTTGTTACCTGGTTTACTGCTTGAGAAAGTTGCTGCATTCCAGCTATTTCAGAAGATGGATCTGCGGACTTATTTAATTGATCCGTATTAGGTTTATTTTCATGATCTAATTTCGAAGAGGCTCTTTTTTTATCGCCTAAATCATCAAAAAGATTTATTTGCCCTTTGATTTGTTGATTCGTTTCTTTAATACTGCTTTGAATATCATTTTGTGAATCAATAATTTGTTTAGACGGTTTTGCATCAGTTATATACATTTGTCCATTTGAATCTTCTGAAATTAGGTCTTTAATATTTTTTTTAATCTTAGGAGATTCTTTTGAGACAGTGTATTTTGGTTTTTTTGTTTCCTGGTCAGATATAGATTTATTTTTTGTTTTTTCAGGTGAGATTCTGTCGATGTCAGTTTTATATTTTTCAATTTGAGAAATAATACTCTTTGATGATTCTTCGATTTTCTGTAAATCTGTAATTAGATCTGTGAAACTATTATTGCTTAACCCTTCTAATCCAGATGACAATTCAGGAATAATAGAATTTATATTTGAAATATACTGATATAATTCATTAGCATCTTGAGCCATTCGAGATATGTTTTCGTTATATTCAATATTATCAATATCATCAAAATCATCTCTCTGATATGTATTATTACCACTTCGGTCAGTATACGATTCATTGCCATGTAATTTTCTCTCTATGTTATCATCCGGCGTTGATTCTTTATATAATTTATCGTATGCTGATTTTTGTGCATCAAACATTTTCGATATTTGATCCTGAAGCTTTGGTATATCTACGGAGTCTTTCCATAAATCTAAAGTATCTTTATAATCATTACTGTTTAAAATCTTCTTTATATTATCAGGAAGAGAGTCTTCTGAAATGCCCCAATTTTTTAAGGATTGAATATATCCATTAAAGTCTTTTAAATCATCCTTATTAAAATAATTTTCGTCATTTTTGAATGTTTCTGATAATCTATTTAGTTCTTGTAATGCCGTTTCTTCATCTACGGCGTATTTTGCATATGAAAGATAATCCTTTTTGACATCTTCAAACGCTTGTTTCCAAATGTCTTTATTTACAGATGGCTTAACATCAGATTTTGTTGAAGTGTCAGAAGTGAAAGATGTATCTTTTTTAGTATCTTTAGAATCGTTATCAGATGAATATTTTTTTTGGAAATTTTTTTCTGATTCTTCTAATTTTGCATCCTCGACCTCTCTGGTCTTTTTGCTACGTTTTTTATATGTGTCTATGATATATTTATCACGTTCTTGTTCTATCTTTTGGATCTCATCATCAGTTTTGGCTTCCTGAGACAACAAATCTCTATATCTTTTTGTTGCATCAAAAATTTGCTTGTTAAAAGATTCGATTTCAGGAAGATTAGTTGCCCCTAAACCTTGAAGTGTTTCTCCAGTTTTTTTTAATAATTCATTAATGTATTCTAAGTTCTTATAATTTTGAATTTCATTTAGAATATCATCTGATGTATCTAATTTAGAAATATCTTTTTGTCTATTTTTTAATATATCTTGTATTTGTGACAATCGAGCATATTTACCAAATGTATCCTGCGCCTCTTTATCTAAAGATTTAAAATCCAATCCCATCTTTTGAGATAACTGGTCTACATTTTTTTTTGATTTATATTTTTCGTATATTTTAGATTCATCATCGTTAAAAGAATTAACGATTTCAGATGTTTTCTGACTTTTAATTTTATCAACATTTTCTTGAGCTGCTTGTCGTGAATTGTTTTTTACCTGTTTTTCGAATTCCAATTGTTCCTGTCTTCTCAATACAGCATTTAGTTCTTTACTTGTAAAATCACGCATTAATTCATAGTCAGGAACCTGAGTAATTAGTTTTAATTTTTTGAGGGTGTTTTCCATTTCCTCCGCATAGTCTTTTGCGTTTTTGTTAGGATCAGCAAACGTCCCAAATAATCCTCCCATGACATCTGAAAGATTAAACCCTTTTAATTTTCTTTTTTGAAGATTTTGTATTGAATCAGAAGCACGAACAATCCTATCTTGAAATTCGCTCATATCTGGAGCTTTAACTTTTAAATCGATCTCTCCGGCTTGCTGTTCAATCTTTTCTATATCTCTTTTAACTTGATTTGTAATTTGTCCAATATTAGATGGGTTATATAACGCTTTTAGAGCTAATATACCAACAGTATTTCCCATATCCTCACTCCTTTAAATCTATTGTATAGTCATTACTGAATAAGACTGACTTCTTGCAACTTTTTCAGCTTTGTGTTCTAATGTACTGGTCATGCTACCTAAAGCCATTTGGGCCATTGCATATGGAGGAAATGTATGTATTTTTCCATGTAAACCACTTCTCCATGTAGCACTTGCAACTTGAAAAGCATTCCAGCATTTATCTCCATAACTATTCATATTTGCACTTGAAATTCGTACACCACCATAAATAGTTGTACCGTTATCTTTATAATATCTTTGATACGAATTATTTAATAAATTTTCAGTTCTATCATAATATTTAGGAGAGTATGCACCATAAAAAGATGATATTGCAGTTTTAGCAACCTCTGGACCAATACGAGCTGCTTCCTGACCAAAAGATTGAGCATATGTTCTTAAAAATTTTTTTACATCTGCTTGAAGTGCAGCAATGTTTACTGTTGCCATATTATCTTCTCCTTTATATTATTCTTTTAACATTTCTGTTACGATATCCTTAAAATCATCTGCTGAAAATTCACTGATTTTTTCTGATAATTCATGAATTATAGGTGTCATATTTTTACTTAACAGTTCAGTTACCTTATCAATCTGTTTGTTGATAAATGAGTGAATCTCATAGTTATTTGCAATGAAATCATCAGTACACATTTTCATTACGGTATCAAATTTACTTAATTCATTTTGAGGAACAGTATCTAAGATTTCATCGATCAAATTATATTTATCGAGCATATCAAAATCTTTAACACTTTCTTTTTCTGAAATATTAATTTTAGTATATAAGCTCAAAATAGCACTCACATACAACATATATTTTTTAGAAGAATTAAATTTAATTTTTCCATTATTATCAATATATTTAAAATTCTATATTTATTTTATAGATATAATTTTCATAGTTAATTCTTGTATTTTTTACAGATTTTATCGTCTGTAATGTCACATACAATACGACCTTCTTTTGCCTTTTTTAACAAAGAGCAATTTCTTTTATACCTTTTGCAGGTTTTACATTTATTCTCAAAATCATTTAATTGTTCTTGGGTGTTAAAAATTCCAACGAAATCAGTTTTGTATATTGTGTATTCAATTCTTGGATTTTCAGAATCATATAATACCTTTACAACTCTTTCGCAGGCCATATTATCATCAGCCCAAACTACTCCTGAGTCAGTAATAGAATCGAATGCAACTTTCCAATAATTATTTGTGTCCATATCAATTCTTGGAAAATAAAAAACCGCATCAACATAATAATGTTGAAACGGATCAAGATCAGATTCCCAATTCTGTAATTTTGCTTGTTCTTTTACATAATCTGTAAAGTCTTTCTGAAATTTTTTGGCTTCCTGCGTTTTATAACTCATAGCCATAGGTTTTCCATTTTTTATAATTGCTCTATAAGCTAGATAATGATTTACTGATACAAAATCAGTTACAGTTAATTTTAACTGTTGAATTTCCTCCATTGTATTCTCCTTATAATCCTGATTAGTTTTTATACTTCTTTGATTAGATGATAATCAATTACAAGAGGTATAATTGCTAACTCAACCCCATAATTACCAGTATCATGTCGGTAATAACTTTTGACTATTTTTGCGGCCTCTATGCTATTGGTTTTAGTAGCATCTCTAATATCTTTAACAAAAACATATTCCGTTCTTTGAAGTTTCTTTTTAAGATATACAGGCTCTCCATCAATAACAGTCGCCAAAACATATTTTTGTTCAGATAATTCTAAAATTTTATTCTCCATATTATTTACTCCAATGTGTGATCTAACCATTTTTTATATACTTCTTTAGTGTCTTCAAGCAGGAATATATATACGTTTATATCTTTTCCATCATCGGTAACACTAGGATATATATCGATAGGGAAAACTCTGTGTTTTATGTACAAATCTCTTTGTTTTGGATTAATTATTCGACAAACTTCTTTTTCTGTATATGGTTGTGAATGTAAATTCGACTGTATTTTCATATCCGTTTACTCCTTAAAAGTGAAAAAAGGGGTATAGCTCGAATAGTGAGCTACACCCCTTAAAACAATCACTATTCAAATACTAATTCTTATTACTTTTCATGCGTTTTGGCTTTTCCACAGTTATATTTTCTCTAATAGTAACATCGGAATTCTTTTCGTTAGATTTTTCATCATTTACTTTTTCATCTTTTACATCAAAGATCTCGTCTATTTTCTCTTGATTAAAAGGATGAAAATGTTTTTTATCAGACAAGTCACACTTACTCAATTCAGCAGCAGCCTGTTCTTTTGTTATGTTACCTGCATTATATTCAGTTAAAGCAGAGAAAATTTTCCTACAGTTATCGCTACAATAAATCGCCATCCATCTTGGCAAATGATCAAATTCTTCGCAACGATTACAAAAGCTATAAACCTTTCCGCATAAAATACATGTTTTATTATTTTTAACCATTAAATTGCCTCCTTAGATTTTGATTATTTAATATGACTGATATGCTGTGACACATATCAGTCATTAAAAACAAATTAATGATTAAAGTGTTTCGCCTTCCTCATCTTCGTCAGCCCAGTAAATTCTGTACAGGCACTTGTCTGCTGCACAATAATCAACCTGGAGAGATCCGGAATATGCAAGCTGTCCATCAGTTGTAAGAGAAATCTCAACCTCTGGAGAAACCTGGAATGATGGCATTTCAACATAAGCAGCCTTCAGTGTGTCAGCATGACAAGGGTCTACAGCAAGAACTTTAAGAGTAAGTTTGACAGTCTGTGGGAATTTATCAGCTTTATTAGAAATTGCGACACCAGATTTAACCTTTCTGTCATACTTAACAATGAACATATTTACTTCAGAATCTGTAGGAAGTCCAAGATTTCCGCTACCATCAACAGAGAACTCTGTTTCACTTGCTGAAGTGTTTTTCTTATAAGCCTTGCCCATAGAACCGTTTGCGTTAAATGCATTAACTCTTACTGATCCTTCTACAACATCCTTTAATACAGGTTTTTCACCTTTCTTAACTGTGATAATTCTTGGCATATCAATTGACTGCTCATTAGTAGCAATTTTCTTTCCTTCTCCAGAAGCTGTACCAATAATATTCAGGTTGATCATAGCGTTGTTAGCTGTGAACTCACCTGTTTTACCCTGCCAAAAACGTTTTATTAAAGATCCTGTGTTGTCAACAGCATCCTTAGACTCAGCAGTAATATTAATTGTAGCATCCTGAAGCTGTGTCAGTGTGTATAATGGATTTCCTTCAAAATCTTCAGCGTAACCATACTGAACACGGTCAATTACAATATCATCTAATGTAAATCCCATTATATTTCCTCCTTTAAAATAATTTTTATATGAATTGTTTTCATCGAGTTATCTGTCTCATGAAATCAAATTCTTCCTTATCAATTTTTGATGTATCAACAAAACCGCTATATACACCTTTAAGTAATGCAGTTGATAATTCATAAACCTGCAATCTTTTAACGCTATCCATAAATTCAACAATTCCAACGTCATATAATTCATTTTTTTTATACTTAAATCCGGGATGATTCAGACATGAAGAAATGAGAGGTAGAAGAGTAGATTTATAAGAAGTGTTTTGATTTAATTCCATTTGTTGTTTTTCTTCCATGATGATCCATTCCTTAGTAGATTTCCCTCTTGCTTTTTCTACTTTTGGAAATAAATTAAACATCATTTTGATATAACCAGAAATTTGTAAATACACGGTTTCGTCTATTTCTATATTTTGTTTTTCGTTATATAAAAAAAAGATGGACTCACCATCTTTGTCTTCTTTATATAAATTAAATTCTTGAAAATCTATATCACCAAATAATAAACTGGTAGGCTTGCCTTCTAATGTAGGTATAAGCATGCAGAATAGTTGAAAATCATCAATCTTATTCCAATCAATCCCCATATCCCATAATTTCACACGGTACATAGTCGGGTTTGCAATAAATGTATTGACTACTGAGTACACATTGCGCTCTCCATTTTTTAAAATATCACCGATAGTAGGCTGGAATATTTGAATCGCATTTTCACTTTTTGTCTTTATAGTAAAAGGTTCTCCAAAATATAATTGAAGCTCGTCTGTATTAAATTGTAAATCTGTCATAACGATTATTCATCCCTGTGTAAAGGTTATTAGGACACTCGATTTGAAACTTAAGTGTTCTGCAATAATATTTCATATCAATAATATCTGCAAAGTCATTAATACATTTAATCTGGTTCCCCAATGCATTAGACCAGCATAAAAGATCTTTTACTATATAACTTAACAAGTCAGTTCTAATGATTCCATATTCGGTTTCCATATCATCTTCATTTACAAGACACATAACAGTTAAAATCTGTGTTTTGATTACTTTATTGTAATTGTCTACACTATGATCATCGATGTCATACATGACAAAATTTAACACTTCTTTATTTATCCCATTCAATTTGAGAAACGGAATGATTTGAGGTTTTTCAATACGTTTGTTATATTCGGTAATCAATAATCGTTCTTCTAATTCTTTAGAGCTTGGATTATTCCTATCAACATATGTATTCAAAGGCTTTTTATCTTTTTTTCCTAATATTTCATTTAGATCAGGATCAGAACTGAAAATTTTACCTACGATATTTTTTTTATAAATAATATCGTTATTCTTTTTTTCCTCTAAATCACGCTGAATATTTTGTATGTCACGAATCATGATATCACCTCCATATCAATAGAAGATGAATTGAACCCATTATTATCTATGACATTCAGTGTAAATTGTTTTCCTATCAAGCTTTTTGCTTTCCCTGGTTTAATAGAAAGCGTCTCGTTATTAATAGTAGACATTTTAATCAAGTTCTCATAATAACGACATTGTTCTTCTGTATATGAATTATCGTTCTTTAACTGAATATTCCACTTGCAATATAAATCTGGATTTGGTAAAGAATATTTAAAATAAGAAATAGCACCTAAACTTAAATGCTGCAAAGATTGATCTTCAAGAATTTCTAACTCATTATCTAAATTTAATATCATCCATTGAATTTTTGTGTTAGAATTAGATGGATATATTTCTTCCGGAGATGGCTTTACAGTTTCACCAGAAGAATTGTAATAATTACAAATTTGTAATTCTATATTATCAGTTGTTCTATTTAACTCATCTTGTTTAATGGATAATTTAATTACACCTGACGGACTTAAGTCTGTGATTTTAGTTACTTGATACACTTTGGGATCAAGCATATTATTTGTTAACATAAAACGTTGTTCGTGCATGATAGTTCTTGTGTCACATACATGTAAATCATAAATGTGATTACCGTATGTATGATATGTGTCTGGAAGCCATGCTGCGGTTAAAGAATCAAGACTAGAGCTATATTCATCAGTCCACTTTCCAGATGTGTAGGAGTTTGCTGATCTATTTACACCCCAGCATTCATGTTGTTTTCCATTGTACATCCATTTGAATTTCCAGTTACATTTCAACACATTATATCGTACATAAGATAACGCATTATCTCTGCCAACTATAAACCATAATTGAGTAATTCTTTCATCAGGTAAAGAAAGCGGATTATCAAGTTCGTTCCCTGATACGTTGATATCAAAGTCAGTATCATCAGGAATAAATACATAACTTCCTATAGGATAATGAACTTTAGGACGAAATTGTAAATAATAATCCACCTCATCTTTTAAAATGGAAGGAGTGGTATGAAATTGATATTTTGCATCTTCAAATTTCCATCCATTTTTAGTCAATATATAAACTTTTTTGTATGCGGCATCAGCAGTAAATGTATCATTAATTATGAAATCTGATTGATTCCGTTTTACTTGAGATAATGTATTACCGCCAGATGTCAAATATTTTTTGTACATTTCAGCAGTAATCATATAACACCTCAATTCTCAGGAATTTTATCTACTAATGAATGTGCATCCAATATTAATTTTCGATAGGATTGATAGTCAAATTCTTCTTTTTTTGTCTCGTTATAAGCGGCCTGTAAAAGACTTAAAATAGATACTATTTCTACTGGACAGAATAGAAGAGTATTAAGACCATCTAATTTTTTCATTAAGCCAATAAAATACTTTTCATAATTAGTATTTTTAAATTGATCTTTTGTTTCTGGATCTTTATATAATAAGAGCCAGAACATTTCTTTATGCATTTTAATCTTATATTCTTTTATTTGCTGTTCGCTAAAACTTCCGTACAAATGTTGCATTAGGAATTTTCACCTAAATAAGAATTCCATATATATCCACGTTCTTTAATGATAGATTGTTGTTCGTTTATTAAAGACTTTTTTAAATTTCTTAATTCATTCAAATGATTTGATTGAGAATAAAATTTTTCTTCTTTCGAACCGAATACCTGTACAATATTGTTTAGACTGTTTATTTTTGGTGTAATCCATTCAATAACCATTCCAATACCAATAACATCCATAATAAATTCTTTATCAAAATCATCATCCGTGGAATATTTCATTTCAAAATTCATTTCTTGCAAAAGATCATCAAGTATAAGACTGGCAAACAACCTTCGAATATAAGGCTTATTTATAGATGAATGTAACCATTCGCATAAAAAAACAGATACATCATCATCGTTCATAGCAATAAGATCATAAGCCGAAGCTTTTAATCTAAATTTAGAATATAGTTTTTCATAATCAAGTGAAGGCATAAGATACCTCCAGTTTTTAACCGTTAAATAATCCAGTCATAATACTAAGTTCTGTGTCGAATATCTCATCAAGGGTTTTGATTTTCTTTACACTATCCAAAGTACCATCACTGATTAACTGAGATGCAATATGTTTAATTGAATTTTTAGCACCTTCCGGCAGTTTCATAATAGTTGCTTTCATATCTACTGGACTTAAATCAAGAATAACATCTCTTAAATCCTTATAAGTATATAAAGCATCATAGATCTTGTTTAACTGTGGATATTCAGCAATAACATCTTTGTCTTCTATTACAAAGAGTGGGAGAGTAACATATCCACGATTAGCACGAATTGCGGCTACAACATCCTGATACTCAACTTCTACGACATCTCCATTGTCAAGCCATGTATAAAGAATCCGTGACTTTAAGCCTTCCATAAAAAGCTGACCAGGCGTAATAGAACGACATAAAACACCATCTGTAGGTGCAAACTCCTTTTTCTTTGGAGTAATATTCTCAACAGTTGATGTCTCTGTTGTATTTTTTTCTATATCTGTTTTTACTTCAGCAGCAGAAGTCTTTTTTGTTTTCATTGCGGTTGCCATAATTAACAACGTCCTCCTTTTATTCAATACAATACAGCCGCCAATAGACGACTGTATTGTTCTTTATGGATGATTTAAAATCAACCGTTAGCATTCCAATAACCGAAGTATCTTCCAAGCTGAGTAGCAACACCCATGGATCTCTGAACTTCGTATTTCATTGTGTCATCCATTCTTGCACCCTTTTCATTTACTTCGTAGATTTCAGTTTCACCGACATCAACAAATTTAATAAATTTATCTTCAACCTGTGGCATGAAATACAGTGCCTTGGTATCAAGAAGTTTCTTTGTGATATCATTAGTAGCAAATCTCTGAGGAAGCTCCATAATAGTATATGGACCATAGTTTCCAAGACGACCAACTTTATCAACAGAATTTTTCTGATCATTAGATACCCACTGAACATCAATCAGTTTATTTAACTGCGCCAGCAGACTTCTGGTTCCCATGATGATTACTGGTGCGCCATCATTTGCGATAGATACATTTTCAAGCAGTTCATCAAATTTATCTTTAATACCTGCGGCAATAGCACCTGTTCCCTGGAACTGAGCTGGAAGTTTCTTTGCAGCGTTAGCAAGCTCTGCGTAAATATCCTCCTGGATTTTTCTAACAAAAGCAGCAGCACACTGATCAGTGAATTTTGACCAATCAAGTCTTCCTGCCAGATACAGATCAATATCAGCACCTACAGCAATACCGTATGTAGACACAGGCACAGTATAGCTCTTTCCAGAACCAAGTCTCTGGAGTGTACCATGTGTTTAGTTCATATTATTTTCCAATAAAAATTTCCAATGATAACCACCGCTGGTTTTGCGTTCTCCACGACAAACCGCTAAAATACCTCCACTCTGTATAGAAAATTTATGTGCAGCAGACGCAGCACAATCAAATACTTCATTTGTTTCTACACATATAACTGGAATCATTATTCGAAGAGGCGATGGTTTTCCTTTCTTTTTTTTACTCATTTTCTTTTTAGTTTCTTCTGTATGATGTTTGCCATACATTCCATTGTTCTTCCCCATTATTTTTTCTTTTATATTAGGATTGCTCCATTGTTTATAAGCATTTATTGATTGAATTTTTACCCGATCTGGATTAAGATAAGCCTTTTTATTTGAAATACTAATCTTTTTTCGGCTCTCTTCAGAATGTGTATTTGAGAATTGACCACCAGATTGCAGATTGTATCCGAAATCTCTATTTGTAGAGTTGTATAAAGAAATATAATATTTTTCTTTTTCGTCAAGATTTTCTTTAGAACAGTATTCTAAAACATAAAATTCAAAAGTATTTTCACCATATTTATTCCAAGCATTTTGTAAATATTCATTATGGTGACAGTTGTTATTTAATTCATGCTTATGTTTGGTCCATCTGTAATGTATATTAACAGATTGGCCGATGTATTTTTTATTATTATTTTTATTTTCAATACAATAAATGCCTGATTTATTATCATTTTGCATTTATCAATCTCTTTTCTATTAATATATTTTGGAAAATAATATTTGGGATCGTTACTCCCTACTGGGCTATAAAACCCCTCATACTTTCATATGAGAGCAGACTATATCTTCATCCTATACAGGATGCGTACCATTTCCATTTAAGGGATTTTCACCCACTCACTTGAGCCGTACTCCTATTGTGAATGTTTTGTTCACCAATGGGATAGTCGTTGAACTTTGCCTTTCAGCCTTAGCTGCTGATTGCCCATTATAAAAAGAACAGGGGATTTAACCTCGTTCTCATACAATAAATTTTTTCTGCTTTCGCAACATTCACGCTTATACCATTATCAGGTATTACGTTGTAGTTTTATTGTCTTTAGGGTTTTCCAGCAATTAAATACGTATTTTAATACGCAGTTTTCACTACGCAGACTCTACTTATCTAAAGTCATGATGATCTCCACTGATTCTTGTAACAGAAAGAACGATATCATCATCTGTCCAGAATTCCTGTGAATCTCCACGAGAAATATTTCTATTTTCTACAAACTCATTAAAGAACTCAGAAACTCTAAATCCTGTTTCTACCTTAATATCAATTTCATCTTCCATAACAGCAAATAATTCTGTTCCATATTTTTCCATCGCACGTTTTCTTTCACGCTTTGTAGAACGTTCATTAAGCCCCATGATTGCGTAAACAAATTTACGAACAGCATTTTCTGCCTCATGTTTAGAAATTCTATTGCCGTCTTCATCAAACAGCTCTTCATTATTATTTAAAGCATATGTAACTTTCTTAAATCCTTCATAATTCTCTTCAGGAGTAACGCCATCTTCGCAGAGATTTGCAAATACTTCCTGTGTATGTAAACTTAATTCATTAAACATTAATTTTCTAGCCATTATAAAATACCTCCTTTCCTAATTAATCAATCGCCAACTTTGAGCTTTTTATTCTCACAAGTAAGAGTTTTTTTTGCCTCTGGCTTTTTATCAAATGCTTCAACAGAAACCTCAAAAACATCACCTTTATGCAGTGCGTATGCACGAACTACATCACCTGTTACATTGTAAAAATTAGACTCTTTCTTAAATGTGTTAGTCCATTCTTCGGCAATAAATGGCTGCTGATAAACCAGAAGAGCATCGCCAGGATCAGTAACCTCCACGTAGTAATGTCCATTTGCGGCCTGTCCAAGAACAACTCCTCCAAAAGTTGTAACTGCGCCTTCCTTATAGTGGTCTAACTCCACAAAATCGCCCTTTGCTACAAGATTGCCATTATCAGCATCTGATGTGAGCTGAATATTATAAATATGTTCTCCACCATTCTGAGCTACCAGTTTAGATGGAAAACAAACAGCATGATTTGCAATTGTATATTTAATAGCCATGTGTATTCTCCTTTCATAAATTTGTGCAATAAAATAAGATCGCCTATTAAGCGATCTTTAAAACATGTTTTTTATTTAGAAAACAGTGATCCGTATTTATTCTTTTTCTTTTCTTTTGATGTAGCAGGAAGATCAATTCTTCCAAATGTTTTCTTTTTGTTTTCTACATTATTATTCGTATATGAGAAATTTAAATTGCCAGACTTAGCGTAAGATAAAAGAATAGAATCTAATTTAGATTTCAGTTCATCCAATGAAAAATTAGAATGATTTTTACTTAACTCTATAAATTCTTCTGTTTCATTAATTGATTTGTAATCATCAGACAGCAATAAAGTATCTTTTCTTTCTTTTTCTTCTTTTGCTTCGTAAGCTTCAAGCTTAGATACAATAGAAGAGTAGTTAGATCTCATTGTCTGAAGTTCTGCATATTCAGAATCAGTCAATAATTCTTTATGAAGATTATATCTTTCTCCATCAAAAGATACATTTTCTCCATCTTTTACATATGATTGTCCGTAAATTTTATCACCAGTCCAATTTTCATAAGTAAAATAAGTATCATATACAGAGTTAATATAATACCATTCATTATCCGTATCTTCATATGAAGATAACAAATTATATAGAGCATATCTAATATCATCATGAGATAACTCAAAAGATTTCACAAACACCTCTGGCTGGACATTACCATCATCGTTTTTAGGATCTGTTTCTCCAAACGCTTCGGCAAAAGCAGACTCTAGTTCTTCGTCTGAAAGTCCTTCATAAGTAAATGTAATATCTTCTACAGATTTATCATATTTCTTTAAAAGCTCTTCAAATTTATTCACTTGATTATCCTCCTTTCCCTCAGCATTTATATTATTGAAATTAGAGAGTGTATTATTCAATTTCTCTAATGTGTCAATCAATTTTTGATCGGATTGAAAATGTGTTAAAACAGAATTGTTATTTTCACTAAAATCCTGAATGTCTAATCGGCTTCCAAGCATTCCTTCTCCAATTTCAGTGCCATCTTTTTCACATCCTAAACATGTCACTCCTGTAAAGTAAAAATCTTCTAATTCAAGATATTTTTCTTTGGCGTTATAAGACATAGAATTTATACATAGCTCACAACTAACTTTTGTTCCATTTTTTCTACGAATAATATCTGCAGCTAATGTATAGTCTTCTGGAATAGCAGCAGTAGCTATAACATATGTCTTATCCATATTTTCGTCATATTCTAAATATGGTTCGTCAGAAGTAAAAGTTCCGATTTGGCTTTCTATATATTTAAAAGTGTCTTCACCATTTTCATCCTGAACTATTTCAATATCATGAGCATGAAAATCATATTCTCCAGAATCTAATTGATGTATATGTGCAAGCAATGGTCTATATTTTAATGATGGCATTGCTTTTTTCATATTGTCTTCAGAAGCATAACTACCATTTCTATTTAATAATGTATGACATGTTTTTACTTTTACAAAAAATAGTCCTTGAGTTGAATCTGTGTCAAATGATAAAGTTCCTGGAATTTGTACGGATAGAGCATATCCTGAGTTTTTAGAATTGAATGAATAGAATTTATTTTCTTCACAAAATTTTACAAGTTGTTCTAAAGTTAATATTTTTCGTAACTTTGACATTATTTCCTCCTTTCTTTGAGTATTATAAAGCTCCTCAAATAGAAGAGGAGTATATCAAATAAATAATTTATCGGTATAAATAACATCATTTATATTTCCAAATAAAAGCTTATTATTGTTTTCAAAAATCCACTGCTGATTATTCTGCATAACAACACGGAAACCTGTTTTTTTTAGCAATGCAGCAGATTCCATATTTGTTGTAATTATAAATTTCTTATTATTCTCCATATATTCACCTACGATTTATCTTTTTTATCTCTGGAAGCCTCTCCGTCATCGGTTAGATCATCATCATCTTTAACTGGCGCACCACTATCATCAACTGGACCATTATCATTAGATCCACTTTGAGTATAAGAACTTTGTAATGGTATAAGTTTTTGAGAAAGATGAAGAACTTCTTCTTCGAAGAAATTAAGAGCGAGAGAATCTTTTTCAGAGAATTGATTTAAAGAATTGTAAGCAAGTTTTGTAGGCAATCCATACTGTGCTGCTTCTAATAACTGTTTCTTGAAATCATCTTTTGTATAAGCACTAACTTCAAAGAATTTAACCTTTGCAGGATTACTAACATAATAAGACAAAAATCTATTTACCCATCCTTGAATTTGTGGCAAAAGCATAGATATTGCCATTTCTGTATCAGCTCTTACGGCAGCAGAAAATGCCGTTGTTCCAGAAATAGATGCGCTATTTAATATTTGTGCGCCACCAGACGAATTAAACAATGTCTCGGTTGCTTTAGAAATTTTATTTGTGTCTGTGGCTTTATCATTATTAAAAGAAATTTGATCTATTTTTCCAGGTATGATAGCAGCAGAAGTATAATCTGGAAGAGCTTCATTAATCATACGATTGAAATATTCTATTACTATATCCGGCGTAATTTTCCAGTCATCAACAGTATCGCTTCCAGTTATGGTTTCAAGTTCTAACCATATCATTTTATAAATATCTTGTTCATCTGCAATAGCTTGTAAGTCGTCAAGATCAATAAGGTTAATAATACCAGATAGTAAACCGGAAAATACAGGCACTACAGTTTCCCAGTCTTCAGCTCTGGCTTTTAAACAGATAGCATACTCGTCAGGCATAGGCTGCCATCTTCCATTAGTGGTATCATTAAGATATGCATTATACATAGATTGAAATGGATCGCCTAATATTTCTAGCGTTGATTGCCTCGATCTAAAATAGCTCATATCCATATGGAATGAAAAATCTCCAGAGCTATACGCACCAGATATTTTGCAATAATCAGGATCTAACGGTAAAATAAATAATCCGTTCTCATCATAATACACACATCCATAAGCAGCATCTTCACGAAAACAAATAGTATTTAGTTTTAACATTTCATATTGAAGATTCATCTTATCTAATGTATTTATGGTATCCTGATAAGATTTTAACATTTTAGTAGAGTCTCCACCTTTAACCAGATCATATTCCGGTATTACAGATCTTGCATCCAGACAAAACATATTCGCATTATATGATACTAATCGAAAATACGCATGACATCTATAATATAAATACCTGGATAAATTCCTTAAATTCCTTTCATTATTTCCAATATTCTGTAAATATGTCCTAAGATTGTCTTTGTTAAAAGCAGATACGGTTTTGGCACTGGATTTGGTAATATCTTTTAATGATTTAGGCCCATCCATTGCTTTTGCGTAATTTTCAATATTACGTTGATTTCTATTATACCAATCACGTATTTCCTCTGTGGAGCTTTGCATTGTAGGTGCTGGCGCAGTCATTTTATTACTAGAATGCATGCTTTTATTAGACACCCTTGTTCGTTTCATTCTTTGTGCCAAATATACAGCACCTCCCTTATCCAAACATCGAATAACGTTTTCCTTTTCGAATTACAAGAGAATCAACTAAAGTCTTGTCCGTTTTAGGTTTACGTTTCGATGTAATATTTTTTCTTCTTTCACATTGTAAAGCATAGGCTGACATTGCCATAGTATAAGCTCTATCATCATGCAGCCGATTACGTTTTTCTGGACATAACTCAAATGAATCTTTTCCGGAATAACGATTAATACGTATCATGTTTACAAGCTCTTCTTTCATAGCATCAATACTCGCTAATGAGGCTTGCTCTTGCCAATTTAATTTTTCGATATGACTACTTACATTTTGAATCTTGTATAATTCTTGTTGCACATTATATTCAATTTCTTCTGCAGTCATTTTTTGCTTTTTATATTTGGCAATGATTGATTTTTTTATTTTTTCATATTTTTCTTTATCTTCATCAAATATCGTCAAATATTCTTTTCCATCATAGTTTGCAGTAAAGCTTATCTTGTCCTGGTTGATCATTTCAATCAGAGATTCATACATTTCAGACTTAAATTTATTAGGATCCATCAAGTGTATTTTATTCACTGCATTTGGAAATTTTTTGACATATTCTTCGGAATAATTTTTATCAATTAAACCTTTGTGCATTTTCCCATCTTTCCCTTTCCAGTCTGGCATTAAATAATCAGCAATATTAACACCACCACCGCCAGAACCAGCATCTATATAAATACCAAGAATATTACTATAGTTTTCGTCACCACCCTGGTTATAATCGAGAATGATTTCCTTTAAATATTCTATTTGTTCTGGTGTTTGCATTGGCTTTTTCTTTTTTTTATTGCTGATATCAATTAAATTAATACAGTTTAATATCCTTAATTTATATTCAATACCTTGATCTGTTTTATCTGGGTAAATTTCTGAGATAAGAATTACAGAATTGTCACGGCTTCTTGCCGGGTCATAAGATATAACGATTTTTCTATTTCCTGTGTCGTTATACAAGATGGGTTTTCTAACTTGTTCATTTCGAGAAATAACACCTCTTCTAATAATGGCATTAGCACCAGCATCAGAAGTAAATTCGCAAAAATATTCTCTTCTGGCCTTTTCAGGATTGCTACGAAGTTCAGCATCTACTGTGCTTTTTGTAAGCAAAGGCTCCATTACTTCTCCATGAATAGTGGGTTTAAACACTACTTCACAGTCAATGTGAGCAACAAAATAATCTGGATCACCCATTAACTGTCTTTTACTAAAATCTCTATACAATTTATAAAATTTAGTATCAGTGGAAGAAGCAGAAGAGATATAGAATAATTGGTTTGGTATATTACTAGGAATACACCTCAATCTATTCCTATCGATTGTATTTCCGTCACGGTCTTTACCTGATTTAAAGCTCTTATTTACAATTGCAAAAGCAGCATATGTGGCAAGCATTTCGTCAGATAACCAACCGCATTCATCAAATACGACAGATCCACGCATCAATTTTGTTATCCTAAAAGTTTTTTATCTTCTAGTTCTTATAATTATCCTTCTTATAAGTTCGGCGTACCTTTTCTCCTTCGTTTAACGTTAAGTTTTCAGACTGTCCTATATACAGTCGAGGTGCTGACTCTTGGGAGGATTATATTCTGTTTATTATTTTATAATAAGCAGTTTCACCTCCTACGCTCTGCATGTGACTATACTATTACATATAGCCTTCCATTCGGGTTGGCATTCCAGCGTTCCCGTTTTCTTCAGCACTATAAAAATAAAAACTGCATATTTCTATGCAGCGAGGCCTTTTTGTGGAACTGTATTTTTAAAATATATATTATAAATTTGATGCAAAAAACCTCTTTTTTTATCTATATTGCTATTCAAAGTTTGAGTAAATGAACCATTATATAGGTTATATGAGAATCCATCAGATGAATGGCTAAATCCATCGCCTGCGGCGTTCTTTACTTCTATTTCAGCCTTAAAAATATACCCTGTAGATCCAAGCATTGTATCAATATTGTCATTTGCTAGTTTTTCAAGCGTATTAAAAGTTTGCTGCGCCTGACTACCTGATCCAGATGCGATATAGGTCCAATAATTACAAAACAGCATATCTTTAGCCATAATCATAATATCAATAAGTGTAGATTTACCAAAACCACGAGTACATACTAATAATACATTAGGACAATTCCATGCTCTTTGAATAATCCATGCCTGTGCATCCAAAAGCTCTATATTAAAAAAATCGTTAATAAACTTAACCGGATTACACTGATAAAATTTTTGCAAATTTGCAATTTTTATAAGACTTTCTAATTTTCGTGACGACATTGGATATGTGCCTGGTTTTACGAAAATTGTATGTTCTTGTTTACAATAATTTAATTCGGGCATTTGAGCGAGTATTTGATTACGATTCATCGCTTTCGCTCGAATCTAAATCTTCATCATCTTCTTCAGTAGAACTAAAGCATGAAAATAAATCATCTAAATCTACTAAATTGCCCGGATTTAATAGATTGTTTTCTTCCATGTAGTCTTTAAGATCTATATTTTCTCTCAGTAAAATACGAGAGATTTCTTTATAATTATCAAGGTCTTTTCTTAACCCAGTTATCATTTCTCTCTGATCTGCAATCATATCTGCATATTCGGATTCATCTAAGCGTAATTGCTTTAATATAGAAGCATTACTCATATCCATTACCTGCTGCATACCTCTACATGTGGCTAAATCAAACCCGTTAACTTCACCCTCACGTAGATTAAGGTCTTTGATTTTCTTTAATTTACCAGTCCAGGTATTTTCTCCCTTTTTGGCATTTTTCGTATTTTTTAATGATATACAGCTTTCGGCAGCCAAATCTTTGATAACAGAAGTTAGATCCTTCTTACTTGCCTGTAAAGATTTTATTGTTGCTGAATTATTTTGGAGTTTATTTATATCAGACATATAAGTAGCAATTGCATTATCTAATTTAGATTGTTGCAAAAATGCTCTTACAATAGAGACAGCAGAAGCGTTTCTCATCATGTCGTCATTAGAATCTTCGCTGGTATCTAACAATCCTAATAACTGAGAATATAGAAATGGTTTATCTATAATAGATTCTTGGTCAAACGGATCATATCCTAATAATCTAATTACATCTTGTTGATTTTTTTCATAACTATTATATGTTTCTTCATCTTCATGGCCTTTAACTAAATCAGATGTTTTTATTTCATCTTCATATAATATCTTCTCTTTAAAAATATCTGAGTCTGCAAAAGTCATTCCAGTATAGTTACACATAGATATATTTTTGATATATGCTGTCCATACAGAAACTTTTCTTTTTCCTGCAACAACATTCTGACATTCATTGATACTAGCATTGTAAATAACTTCTAAAAATGGCTTATCTAAATATCTCAAAGCCATAATAATAGAATCTTTTGTTGGTGTGTGTTCGTCACCATTTTTATCTGTTCTTAAAGCAATTTTTCTGGCACAATCTCTACAAATAGGAGTAACGCCAGATTCGATCATGGGATCAGTGCTTAAATAAAAACGATCTTTTCTTTTAGGTTTTCCACACATATAACACCATGCGGTATCTTCTTTATAAATTTCAAGCTCTCTTTTTAATTCCTCATTTTCTTTTCGAACTTGAGCAGGAGTCATCTTTACTGGCTCATTTTTATTTTGAGTTGTAGTTGTTTTTCTTGTAGCCATAAATATCTTCTCCTTGTTTTCATAAGTAAAATTGGCATAACAGGATTTGAACCTGCAATAATCTGGGCCTAAACCAGATGCGTCTGCCAGTTGCGCCATATGCCAAGAAAGCAGGAGGGTAAGAACACCCTCCAAGAAATGTATAACACAGACGGCTGTGCCATCTATATTATTTTAAATATTTTTAGCAGATTTCACTGCACTTGAATAGATTTAAAGTCTCTATTCCGACATTAATGGCTGTTATTATAATTTATATCTATATTCACAAGTAATTCCTTTACCTTGTTCGAATACAAACATAGAAGCTCCGGCAGGAGCAGTTTTATTAATTTGCATGCTATATGGATTAATTCCCATTAGTGATCTAACAGAAATATATTCCGAATCAATTCCAATATCTCCAGAAAAAGAAGAATGCCAATGTCCGGAAAAAATGTAATCGATTGGAACACCATATGTTTTTGAATAATTTTTTAATTCATCTGCTAAATTTTTTGTCTCGAAATGACCACCTAAAATAGTATAAGTTCCTAACTGGGCGTATGCTAGTCCTGTTGGATTTTCAATAATTGTTATGTTTGGATTATCTTTTAATCTTTCCTTGATAAATACCAACATAGATTTACTCATATCTTCATCAGGAAATGCGTTCTTTGGTTGTCCAACAAGTCTCAACTGATTATGATTAGATCTTTTTACCATTTGAAATTTAATTTTTACATAATGACTTAATTCATTTAACCATTCAGATAAGAAGTTTGCATATAAGATAGAAGAGTCAATTACCCCATATTTTAGCTGCATTAACTGTGAGTTTGCTCTTAATAAACCGTCTAAATCATCACCAAGATCAAATATGTTCAATACTTTTATATGATCAGTTTTAATTTGTTCAGTTATCTGATAAAATAAATCCCACATTCTATTTTCAAAAATTCTAGGACTATATTCATTCATTATGTATCCATATAAATCTTTGATACAAAATTCGACACCGTAATGTGCATCGGATAGTGTCAATAAATATTCTTTTTTCATATTTATAGGGATAATAGGATCAGGAATATCAACTGGGTGCAGTCCATGAATTGCATCCACTATTTTTTCAGCAATTAATTCATCACGAGATAATTCACGTAGCCATTTATTTAATTCAAGTTTTTCAGTTTGGATTTTTATTCTTTCTTTTTTTAACTCGAGTAAATCTTCATTACTATTTAAAATAGAAGAGGATGGGCTAAGATCCCATCCTGCTTGAATATATTCCAATAATAATTTAGAACCCTTTCGTATTGTATCTCTATGTTCAGGATATTTAAAATATTCATTTCTAAAATCAGTTACATCCTGCCATTCAATAGACGGATCTTTTTGCTTTCTTTTAATAAGATCAAGTTGTTCTTTTAAAAATTCATTTTTATCCATACTTCACACCTTAGACATCAAATATCATCAACATCTATACTTTCTTCAGTTTTAGTTGTTGTTGAAATATCAAAAGGCTGCTCACCATATACTTTAGATAAACAATCAACAAGATCGATGATTACACCATCTCCGTCAACGAACTTTCCGTCAAATATATGAAGGCCTTTTAATTTACCATCATATTTAATAGTCTTTTTAAAATCCATATCTATTTCTCCTCGTATTCCAATAATTTTATAGTATTTCGCTTAAATCACAATCTTCACCGATGATTTTATCAATAATTCCACGTTCTTTAATTTCATCAGGGAACATATAATATTCACGATCTTTGATTTCTTCCAAAAATTCTTCCGTCATATTGGTATGTTCAACCATAAAATTAGTCATACGTTTCTCTAAATTATCATAAAACTTTTGGATGTCTTTCCCTTTATTAGATGAACTAACGTATCCTGTTTGTCCGTCATGATATAACACAACCGTATTTGGGAAACAATATCTAGTGTTGCCTGCAGCTAAAATATAACTTGCCATAGAAGCACATTTTGCAAAGCCAACTGTATCAACTGGCGTGATAGAAGATGCGATAGAGCTTAATATTTGGCTGCCTGCAATAGCGTCACCTCCAGGCGAATTAATATAAATAAATATATGCTTTCTTTTTTCTGGATCAATATTTTCGTCTTCTTTGTTCCATTTCAAAATCATCAAACATATATTTTCAATGACGCTATCATCTATTTCATCATTTAAAATGATTTTTCTTTCCTGTAAATTCTCTTTGATAATTCTATCATACATAGAATCATCTTCAAGCAAAGTAAAAATATCCATATTTTTTATCTCCATGTTTTCCTATATTTTTTATAAATTAATTATCATATCTTTGGATGATGCAATTACTTTAAAAGATTTATCTTCTAAAGATATGGCCTTTTTCAAGTCCTCTTTTAGACTGTTTTTTGCAACTTGTGATCCGTGAACTAAAACTAACTTTTCTGTATTAATTTTAGAACCATATTCGATTAATTCATTTCTGTTTGCATGACTAGAAAATGTTCCAAGACTAATACAGTCGGCTTTATTTTCTACAGGATCTCCACTGATTTTGATAACTTTATTTTCTTTGAAGTTTTTTATCCGATAGGATAGATAAGAATTATCTGCGCCTGTATACCCAGAAAAAATAATCATACTATTTTCATCTTTTAGGTATTCATGCAAATAAGATAAGATGCGTCCATTTGTACAAAACCCAGAGCTGCTTATAACAATTTTGGGTTTATGATTTTTAACATAATATAAAGAATCTTCTTTTTCTTTTATGAATTTAATATTTTTCCAGCGTCTGATTTCTTCCCATAAATCTAAATCTTCCCCTGTTAAAATAAAATCATATAAATCACAGATATCACATGTTAGCATTGAATCAACTACAATATCATATTTAAAATCAGTGTTATAATATAATTCATATAAACATGTAAGTATTTCTTGCGTTCTGCTAAAGCTAAATGCTGGCATAATCACAGAACCACCTCTATCAATAACTGTATCAATAGCAGTATGCAATTTTTCGAGATCAAATTTACGTGTTTTTTTATTGATTCTTCCTGGCTCTCCATATGTTGATTCCATAATTGTTATCTTGTTAAATGATTCAGGAATTTCTGTGTTTTTTAAATAATGATTTTTAGTGTTAATAGATCCGATATCTGATGTGTATAATATAGATTGTTTTACACCATTCTGATCTTTTAAAATAAGTTGAAGTTGTCTGGATCCTACACAATGACTATTTTCGAGCCATTTAAAAGAAACAACGTCATCTAATTCATACAGCTTATGTATTTCATCATATTCTACAATATGTTTCAACGACTCCTTTACGTTTGATTCGTCATAAATAGGAGAGTAATTACGTTTGAATTTGGAAGATAGTATGTTTGCTTCATTCTCAAGAATATATACACAATTATATAGAAGCGGCTTCATTAATTGAGCTGTTGCATGAGAAGTAATAATTTTGCCATGAAATCCTTCCTTTATTAATCTTGGAATTAGACCGATATGATCTATGTGAGTATGACATACAAAGACGTAATCTATCTCAGATGGTTTAAAATTGAACTTTTCAGAATTGATATTATATGAATCTAAATAATTGTTGTTTTGATATAAGCCACATTCTAATAAAATATGCTTTCCATTAAATTTAAGATATATACAACTTCCTGTAACATCATCAGCGTTTTGTCCAATAAAATGTATACTGTTGTCCTTCTTCTTTTTGCTTATGACAAACACCAACTTTCAATATTATTTCTTATATAAATCAGATTGATGAATACTTTTTCTATATTCATTAAGAATATTTACACTTTTAAATGATGTTGTTAAAAAATAACGTTTTGCATTACTTTTGTGATTCTTACTGTGTACATGTACATCATGTGCTCTTCCTTTAGAACGTAAAAAAGCAGCTTCTTTCTTGCTAATTGTAATCAAATTTAAATTCCTCACTTATATATTATTTCTCTTTTGAGATAATGGGTAGAAGAGGACTCGAACCTCTGATGTTTCTTGTGTGGGTGATTTACAGTCACCTGCCTTCGCCACTAGACTACCTACCCTTGAACACGCCCGTAAGGATTCGAACCTTAATCTTGCAGTTTTGGAGACTGCTGTGATACCAATTACACCACGGACATAAAATATAAACGCTGCACACAGGATTCGAACCTGCAAGCCTGTTACAGCCAACGGTTTTCAAGACCGCTTCCTCACCACCCGGACATGCAGCAGATATATCCGTCTTTCCGGATTGCCAGACCGCACAGCAGTCATTTGCTAATTATAATCATATGATTTAAGCGCAGTGCAGAGTAATCGAAACTCAATCCTATTGGATCACACGACTTAGCAGGTCGGTTCCGTACCTAACGAATTTACACTGCGAATATGTTGACTTTTTATTTCATTTAAATTTTACATTTTATCCACCTTTTTATATATACCTTTTCCACCTGTTTATAAGGATTTTATTTGGATCAAATACTACCTCTGGGACTCGAACCCAGACTTTCCGAAGAAAAGAGGAGCTTAAATCCTCTGCGGCTGCCAGTTACGCCAAGGTAGCATAAAAATATCTTGATATCCCAAACAAAATATCCATAAAGTCAGATCGATAGTATAGATTTTACAGGAGTAGGAGAGATGTAACTTCGGTGGAGGAAAACCTCCACCATTTTTAATAGTAGGATAGAAGATAGAGCACCATATGGGAGTTGACCCCATTTTTTCAGTTTGGAAAACTGAAGCCATATCCATTAGACCAATGGTGCATTATAGCAGGTGTGGGAGTTGAACCCACCTATGTAGGATATGAGCCTACCGTGGAACCGATCCAGCGTAACCTGCGATATTTTTTAATCAAGACCAATAACTTGATTTCCAATATTTTCTCTTATACAAACAAGGTGGCGAGACATTGATTGGTTTTTTCTAATACAGCCTTGTTATCTTTGTATTAGATTGGGTTTGATGATGGATGTGGGACTCGAACCCTACATTATGTCCGTGAAAGGGACATGTCGCTACCTTTAGACCAATCCACCATGGGAGAACATTTCCTTTCTCCATGCACGGGTTTTCATGTGCTATAGTTCCGAAAAACTATACCGCTATTCACGGGTTATGTTGGACTCGAACCAACGACACTGCGGTTAACAGCCGCATGCTCTACCGACTGAGCTAAGAACCCAAGATAAAATATGCTGAGATTACACATATTATTAGGAATCTTTTGAGACATTATGGTTTCTTCTCGTATCCACTAAACGCTGCTCACGCACACATTTAGTAATTCCCACAACCGCCTTTATTATAGAGTGGCATTTCTCTATTACTGTATAACTACTCTAATTTCTATATTCAGTCGATCCTGCCAGACCGTAAATCTCCGCTAAGAGAACCTTGCAATATCCATTAAACATATCAGAGCCTTGCGAGACTCATCAATGACCGTATTACACAAAATGTTACGGTATTAGGTTGCTTTCATTACACAGAGGTGTAGACTTTCGCTTAATAATATTTGTATATAAAAAATAAAATATTTACCATTTTCTAAATCATCTTGTTTTTTATTAATATTAACCATCCCTACTGAAGATGCGCTACACCAGACGCTCTAATCCCTTTTGAGGATGAGAATACATCGCACCTTCATGCCTTTCAGTTGTTATCCCTACTCAACGTTCATATAAGTTAATTTGGCTCTCACCAATTCGCTCATATAAATGGATATCGCCTTTGTTCAACAATAACTCAGACTGTATATCCTCCTGATTCACTATCATATCTTCGTAAGTTTGCATGATCTATCTGATTTGCGGTCAGAAAATTGTCCTCAGCACTCGCCGTTGGATAACCTTATCGATCCTTACTTCACAATACTATTTCCATACCGGATTTACATGATTTCTATTCATACCTGTATGAAACCAGACCTTTTGAGTCTGTAGCTTGTCAGTTTTGCTTGAATTGACTATATTGCTATAGCGACAGTATGTAGATACTGCCTTTACACACCTCACGATGCGCTATCGGTGTCAAGCCACCATACTGTTAAAAATAAAAAGAAAATAATGTTTATTATAAAAATAATAAACAAGCTGGAATGACAGGATTCGAACCTGCAAATTTCGTGAACCCAAATCACGAGCCTTACCAAATTTGGCCACATTCCAAAATAAAAATATCTTTTCCTGTGTTATAAACATTATTGCTTATAAATCTTTTATCTGAGTTAACAGACTAGCTGATTGCCTAGTGACATTTTTATAAACGACCCAGGAGGGATTTGAACCCTCGATCTTTGCCGTGACAGGGCAACGCTTTAATCCTCTAAGCTACTGGGTCAAAAACTGGCACATGTATGCCAGTTATAAATATTTAATTATGCATTAACAGCATCCTTAATTGTCTTACCGAATTTGCACTTTACAGCGTTCTTTGCATCTACCATGATAGTCTCTCCGGTTCTCGGATTTCTTGCTGTACGTGCTTCCTTACGAACAACGCTAAGTGTTACACCATCAATCAGTTTTACAATATCGCCATTTGAAAGTGCGTTGTATGTAACATTCTGAACAGACTCAAGAACCTGCTTGATATCTTTCTTGGTAAATCCTGTGCTCTGTGCTACCTCATTAATAAGTTCTACTTTATTCATTTTTATTTCTCCTTTTTTTCTTTATTATTTTTCAATATTAAATTGTATTATTTATGAAAAAATATTTGCCGCAATTTCAGATCCGAGATCATCTAATATAGAATAGGACGGAAGATAAGTTGTAATTTCATTCCCTTCCTTGTCGGTTTTTTTAAATTCAATACCTTTACATTTTGGATTTGTGCAAGCTAAAATATTTCCATTCCCTAAATATGTCATAGGTTCGCCACATGCTTTACATTTATGTTTATTCAGAAAAGATTCTCTCTGTTTAGATAATCTCTTTTCATCTTTTGTTTTTTTAATTACTGGTTTTAAACCAAAAGCTTCTCTTAAACCACTCAAGGATGTGTAGTGTTCCGTGGTGTTCCTAGACATTCTATAATTCTTCATTTTATTTTCTCCTATTATTCAAATATATATTTGTTTAAATGCCGTGTATAAAGCCCACGGCAGGCTTATGAAAAGAAGTTAATTCGAATTCCATATTTAAATACGCATTGGTAATAGCGCAGAAAGATCACCTTTTTTTCAAAAAACTGTTTGACTACATGTGTACATATCATGCGCCTAATATGCACCTGATGAGCCAACGAAGTAAAAAGTTATTTCCCTCATATACCGGACGAATTTGATGTTTTATTTTTTGAGATAATATATAGAGTTTTTAGAGATATTTTTTTTGACATCGTGTAGAAATTCGGTAATTTTGATCATTTTGTGCAAAAGTTACTTAAGAATAATTCTATGTTTGCATCATGTAATAATTTTAATAAATTACGAGTATATCTAAGATATTCTTTTTTTCTACCCATTGTACTTGTATTTAATGCAATTTCGATTAAACGATTGATTGTTTTAGGATTTTTTATTTTCATTTTTCTTAAATCATGCAGCATTTCTTCGTATCTATTGCAATATAAAGCAAGATCCTCTTCATCCATATTCTCTTTTGTCATTAACTCTAATTCCTGAGCATAAGATACTATTTTATTTATTTGCCTGCGATTGGCTTCTCCATTAATATGTTTTATGAAATTAACTGTTGGAATAGTATTAGTGCTAGATGTAAATTTTACACTACCAAGAGCATCCTGAAGATCATTCATAGGGCAGTCATATGAATCAGATATCCTAGATTTTAATTTATCTTTTTCTTCTTTAATAACAGAACGCTCTCGTTCTTTTCCGTTCTTAGTATATTGAATTTTTTTTGTATATTTCATGAACATTGGAAAATCACGTTTTACATTTTTAACATCTCCATTCTTATCTCTAACTTCTACATACTGTCTCATACACGGTAATTTCTTAATACGCTTAATTTCTTCGATAGCATCTACTTCATACTCCCTCTTACAGCCATCGATTATCACCTGAGCAAGTACAGCCAGAATAACAAAATTATCATAAAGTTCTTTACTCTTTTTGGTCCAATAATACGTCATTGCGAGCTGTGCTAAATTACTTGATTCACCAATACCAATACGAGATTTAGCAAATTTATTATCCATTCTGGCATATTCTTTCATAGTATTTTGATATGTCAGACCGCTTTCATTTAATTTATTTACAACTGTAGGAAAACTCTTATAAGCTTCTTTTGCACTTTTAACCATCACTTCGTTATTTGTAACAAAGAAAAAATCTGAATCGAAGTCACAACCATTAGCTCTATCTTGGATATCTGTATGAATGCAATTTACTGCTAATATATTATCACTAAACTTAAAATATTTTTTAAATTCCATACTATAGATATTGTGAAGGTAACAAATATTATTTGGACTATTATGAGGATTTCTAATACCGCATAAAAATTCCCCTTCATTAAATCTTGAAGTATAACACTGTATTACCCCGTCTTCTTTATTTAGAGTAGGGTCATTTTCCCAATTTTCTCCTACAGAATAGAGTAGAAGAGCGTATGGATTGCCAAATATTGTAAGATTATCAGCATTAATTGTAATTTTTCCTGTACGTAATCTATCAACATAGCTTTTGGTTATTTTCCTTTTTTCCATTCTAAACCATGTACTTTCAGCAAATTCATGATTATGATCATATAAATTTGCCATCATTTCATAATGATTTACCACTGTAGAGTTTTTCCGTAGAAATTCTTCGAATACATCATTGTCTTCTTTTAACGTATTTACATAATCAACACTTGTTTGAGCAAGCTTAAAAATATCTTCTTTTTCACATGGAAGAGTATTAATCATCTGATAACTCATCTGCTGCACAGATCCAAGCTTACTTGGGTGATCAGTTTTTACGATTCCCCAGTAAGATCCGTCTGCGTTCACTCTATCACACCAATACTTATATGCATCTTCCGGCGTTTCTCCCATGATATTCATAAATTTCTTCCATTTAATAGCATTGTCTGTGGTGATTATTTTAATGTCTTTTAACTTATGAGACACTCCAAACATGTCTTTAATTTCATAAGTATCATAATCATTGCCAGTTTGTTCACACCAATCTTTAAAAAACTTTTGAATATAAGTTCTCACCCCACAGGCTTTAAAAAAATGATTCCTTAATAAGGCCATTCCATTTACCCACTCAGGAAGAATGTCAGATTCAATTAGTGCCTCACCATCCCACATAGTATTTTTTAACTCTGTTTCTTCATCTACAACCACGCACTTCTTCTTGATTACATCCACTTTTTTATACCTACGTGTATATTTTGGAGTAATACCATCTTTTAAAAATTTACCTTCGGATATAGCCTTTTGCTTTGCTGCTTCGGTAGCTTCTTCATCTATAACTTTTTCTTGATCAATATATTCTTCTGCCTTAACGATTTTTGCCATTGTACGAAAAAAACTATCCTGATCTTTGAGTATAAGTATATCTTCAACTGGACAATAAAACTTCCCAACAATAGTAGAAGTAGTAAGCGGAGCATAAGCAGACATCTCAACTATTTTCGCATTATAACGAGACATTTTTTTGCCTAACCCCATAGTAAGCCAATCATATGCTTTTTTATATAATTTCGCATTTATGAACATAACTTGTCCGATCTTTGCTTTGGAAGAATTACGATATAACATTTTATAATGTATTACAGTTCGTTTTACTCCTTCTTTCCTCGAATACTTCTGGAAATATTCAACATCAACGCCTTTTTCATAAAACAATTCTCTGATTTCATCTTTTGACAATTTGAAATAATTATCTTTGTTTTCTTCTACTTTTTTAAATATATTTCTAATTCGTTGCTTAGATTCTTCTGTTAGATCTTCATTTTCTTCAAAACCTTTAAATTGCTTAAGTAAATGATCTATTTCTTCTTGGTAGCTGCGACTTCCAAAATCAAAATCTAAACAAATAATATCCCTGGTACTTTGCTCATTCCAGACATTTAAACCATTCGCTTTTATAAAATCGCTAAATAAACTATCATTAAATACAGCATCGGTATAATCGTACCTATCACGTACACCTTGATTGTATCCAAATAAAGTCCCTGCTTTAATGTTTTTTATTTTTAATCCTGTTTCCAATTTATTCTCCTTATATTATAATTCAGCCATCCATCCATCAGGATTCTCATCAGTTCTAAGGATGTACATTTCATTCACGAGTTCTTTAACATCTGATTCGAAGAGTTTTGTTGCGACATCAAATAATTCCGGCAGCATAATAAGATACTTATCAATAAAATCAAGTCTATTCTTCAAACCTGATTTAGGATTCTTTTTAATATAATTCTCATATCTTGTTTTAGTATCCATATGGTACTTATTGTCGAATTCTCTATATAATACAACCCATCTCTTTTCAAATTTTCCATGGTTATTTCTCATAATTCGATTTAAGATCTGTCTCATGTCTGCAGTCTTAATATTCTTTGTGAGGCCATTAATAACATTTGACTGATATAAGATTTTTCCATCTTTTTTGATAATTTCCTGATTCTTATTTTTGATCATTTCATTCTGAGAATTAATAACATCAAGCGTACTCTTAAATAATGTTCGTGTTGCTTCGTCTGCAAATGGGAGATAAGTATCAATAAATAAATCCGACCTGCTCTGATCCACATAACCGCCAGTCTTTCTAATAGCAGGTAATACCTCTGATGTTACCCAGCGTTTAAATTTCTTAGCTGACGGGAGCTTAGAGCCAATAATTGCCGAATAAAGACCACTTTCGTTAATTAATATAGACTTCATATTCATACCATCCAAAATGGATGACATGAAATCTTCTGTATCAATACGTTTCATCATATTGCTTGTTTGTGCATACCCGAGCTTGTCCGCAACATCTTTTCCTACAAACCAAGGCTCTCCATCCTGCATTACAACTCTTACATCTCCAAACTCAGGATTGTTAAAAATCTGAACAGAGGATGCGGATGTAGGTGAAGAGGATGTAGCAACAGGTGTATTTGTTACTGTAGTTGCTGTTGTATTGGCAGCAGGTGTGGTTTTAGTTGATTGTGTCATTTTTTTACTCATAATCTATTAACTTCCTTTCGATACCTTTGCGATTTAATATTGATTAGTTTGTTCGGT
>PPYF01458046.1_pt1 | contig 137646 bp, 74 predicted proteins | sample 1559871 | NCBI WGS metagenome assembly PPYF01 (sample SAMN08240021, study PRJNA423297) | Human gut metagenome, whole genome shotgun sequencing project. | reverse complement strand
AGCACACGCCCCAAGGGGCTTTCGCATACCCGAAACACTCACGACCCAAACCCACACACCCCCACAAAAACACCCGGGGCTTCTCGCACTCATGAGACCCACGTCCGGGACCATTCCCGGCCGGCCCCGCCGTCGGGGCCGAAGAGAGACGGCGCGGCGCGTTCCCATTTCCGCAGGAAATCCGGAAAACAGCACGTCCGTGACCGTGGAATCCCGACGCCCGGGCCTCCTCCCCCCGGTCTGCTGTGCGGACGGCTCCCCCCCCTGAGGGGAGCCAGAAACTGGCTTGGTTATGGGGTCGCTCTACACTGGCTTCTGCTATGCATTACTTCACCCCTAAACGTTGCGCTACGTCGAATAAAATCATGTATCACGATAAGGCGCAGGTTCAGCGTGCCGCTGATCAAAGCCTAATCGAGCGCGGAGTTGAGCTATGGGTGTACCGTTGCGAATTTTGCGGATGCTGGCATCTCACGCATCGCGATCCGCAATCCAGTTACCGGCATGTACCGCTGAACCAGCAACTCAAGCCACACAGTCGTAAAAAGGGCTACAAGCCACGTAGACGTTAGCGTCAGAAGCTCCACAGACCTCGCCAACGCCGTGTCTGAGACAGGTTACGGTCCAAACACGTCAGGTCGTAGGCTGCTAAGCGTTCAGGGCGCTCGGACACACTTCGTCCAACACTTACATCACCTTGGTGTTTTCAAGGTTGCGGATAACCCAATCGTTGAAGCGAATTACCGGCTTGCGCAACATAAGTCCCAACAGCAATGAGGGGACAAGGAACAGTGCCAGTTTGCCCATGGAAACCCAGTATTCCATGCCGAATGAGCCTGCCATGGCCGAATGCATCGCATCCACCGCATAGGGGAACAGTAGCCATTTAGAAACGACCTGGAAGAACGTCGGCAGTGTTTCAATGGGGAATGTGCCGCCGGAACCGGCTACCTGCATAACCAGCAGTACTACGGCAATGGCTTTGCCGATATCACCGAACGACAGGGTCAGCGTATACACAATATTCGAGAACACCAGTGCAGACAACCACCCGACCATCAAGAACTGAATCGGATGCTCACACTGCACGCCGAGATAGAACATATCGCCCAGGCACACCAGCGTACCTTGCAGCAAAGCAAGGAAACCGAAAATCATGTATCGGCCGAAATATTCGTGGTGCAAGCGTAAACCGAACTGCCGCGCATTGCCGGGAGCCTCGGCACGCGGCTTCTTCAGCACATCCAACGCGGCGGCCGGTCCGGCAATCCGCCCGGCAATCATGGCCTCGCGAAGACCCACTTCCGAACCGAGCGGCAGATCATTGCCCAACCCTAAGATACGAGCCTTCTCATGGTCGGAAATCGATACTTTCAACATGGCGACCAGAATGATCGCACCGACCCAAATAGACAAAATCGTGTAGAACGGAGCCATCGCGGAACCATAGTTGGCAACGGGATAGAGCGCGATGCGGTCGACCGCTACGGGTGCCGCCAGCATGGAAGCAATGGCATCGGGCTTCGCAGAGGAAATCGCAGACAGGTCGATGGTGCCGCCATTGGTGATAGAGGCGAGTTGGGAAGACAAGTTGTCGAGTTTCTTCGCCGAACGGGTCAAAGCGCTAGCTGCGTCAGTCAAGGCCGACTGGATGTCCGTCAGGCTGTCTGAAACGCCGCCAGAAAGACCTGACACGCTGCTTACGGTCGATGCAAGCCCGTCGATTACGGAACTTGCCTGCGTGGTCACTTCGTCCATGGACGAGGTCAGATTGTTCAGTTGCGGTTTCAGCGTGCTCTTGTACGTGTCTGAAGCCTGAGTAATCGATTGTTTGGCGGCAGCGATTTGTGATTTCAGATCTCGACGCGCTGTATCGGCATCGGCAGTACCGTTTGCTATGTGCGTGGCCGCATCGCCCAACGCGGTGGCGGCTTGCTGCATGCTCTGCTGCGCCTTTGTGGCTTGGTCTGCAGCCGCGTTCAGTTGAGCGGCAACGGTATCTCCGCCCACGGGCAGTGAAGCCGCTTGTTTGGCGAGATCTCGTAAAGCGGCGGCATACTTTCCAAAGCTGTCGGCCTGAGCCTCCACTTTGGATTGCATATCGGTTAGCTTGTTTGATATCTGTGAGGATTGTGAGCCCACATCGGCAAAAGCGGCATCGATTTGCTTGGCAATGGTGTCGTAGGATGAACCGGCCTGCTGCAATGCCGTACCGACGCCATCGGTGGCTCCGGACAATGCCTTGTCGAGGCTGGAGACGCCGTTGCGGGTCTGTTTCAACGCCTTTTTGGTTGTGGCCGCAGCTGAGCCTGTTGATCCCAGCAGCTTATCGGTGGAATCAATGATGCTGTTGGCGGCCCCGAGCAGATTGGCATAGGAATCCATCTGCGACGCAGTGCCGGTCAAACGAGACGACATGGTGGCAATATGACTGGAGGCGTTGTTGACGTACTGCTCCATTTGCGGGCTTTGCGCGTAATCGGCCACGTTGGAAACCAAATCCAGCGCCACGCTCGCCAAGGTCTTCACAAATGTCTGGTCGATGGTCGTGGCCACGGTGGTAGCACCCTGGTCGGTGATATGCGGAGCGATCGGATTGATTTTCTCATTGAGATAGTATTCGAGCTTGGCGTGCTTGATCTTCGGTGAAAACAGCGTCATCATATCGGAGCTGAAGCTCTTTGGAATAATCAGCGCGGCATAGTATTCGCCTGAGTTCACGCCATCGATGGCCTTAGCACGATCCACAAACTGCCAGTCAAGGTCATGATTGGCCCTGAGCGTACTGGTCACGGTTTCGCCGACGTTGATGGTGATCGGCATCAGACCGGACTTATAGCCCTTATCCACGTTTGCCACGGCGACCTTCAAGGCCTTGGTGTTGCCGTACGGGTCCCAGCTGGCGGCGATGTTGTACCAGGCGTACAGTGCCGGCACAATCACCAATCCCATAGCCACGATTACGGCGATCACATTGCGGGTGGCTTGGCGCACGTCACGTACGAATATTTTCCAGATAAGCTTCATCGTGCGCCTCCTTGCCCAGACTGCCCAGACTGCCCAGACTGCCCAGACTGACCGGACTGTGCGGTGTGCGCAGTCGGCTCGGCGGCCTGATCGCCGAACAGTGTGAGTCGTTCAGTGGTTTCGCCGATATCCGGATTGCTGCCCATCGCCGCTTCGTGACGTCCGTGGCCGTGGAAACGCCGCCACACATATCCGTTGAGCATCACATTGCGGAACTCGTCGGCACTCATGGCACTGACGCCAAGCTGCATGGCGTAGGTTTCGCGTGCGTATTCAACCACAATGAGATAGGCGTCGATAAGAATAATCGACAGAATCCAGGAGGTCAGCATGGCGATTTTCTCTTGGGTGACGAACAGCAGTACCAGGAATACGAACGGGAGTACGGTCAGCAATGTCAGACCGGCAACGATCATCTTTGGATACCGTGCGAAGAACCGGTGCGCGCGATGGGCGATGATATCGCGCAGTTCCTTGCTGTCGGACACCGTGCGGAATACGGAGTTCAAGCTCACCTGTTCGTTCACCATGCTGTTGTGCTCGGTGATCATCAGGTCGGTATCTCCCAAACGACGGTCGAACAGCGCGTTCAGGTTCATCGCATACCGGCGTATGACAAGTCCCACGAAGAGTGCCGCCGGCAGATACCAGAACAGGTGCAGCATGTCGAGCCAGTAATGGTTCGCGTACAGGCCGGCGATCGGGCCGCGCATCGCGTTGATGCCGTAGGTAAAGGGCAGCCACGGGTGCAGTTCGCGGAAGAAGTTCGGCATCATTTCAATCGGATACAGGCCGGAGGCGCCGGGTATCTGCACAATGACCAGAATTACGGCGATGGCTTTGCCGATATGGCGGAACGCCACGGCCAGTGCGTAAATAATGTTGATGTATACGAACGAACAGAAGATCCCGGCCAAGATGAACAGCAGCGGATGCTCGCATTGGATGCCAAGCACCAGATCGCCGATGGTGGCGATGACGGCTTGCAGGAATCCGATGGTGACCAGCAGCAGCCAGCGGCCAAGATATGCTTGCGTAGCGGTGATACGGCGAATGCCCTCGCGGTCGACCTCAAGCTTGTAGATGGCGATTAGCACGAAACCGCCTACCCACAGTGCCAGATTCGTGTAGAACGGGGTGACTGCGGACCCGTAATTGTCGGTGGCATACACGACTTTCGTGGTCAGGGTGACGGGATTGCCCATGAAGTCGCCGAATCCCTTGTCATCCAGATGCAGCGTATCCCGGATTTTCTGGTAAGCGGCGGAACTATCGAGCGTGGCGATATCGGTGCGTACGGTGGCGACATCGCTGGCCACCTGGCGCAGCGAATCCTGCGTGCTGCTGATGGTGGTTTTTGTTTGGTTCAGGGTATCGACAAGCTGGTCGAACAGTCCGTCGGCCTGATCCAAGGTGCCGGATAACGAAGTCAACGTGCCATCCAGTGTGCCATTCAGGGCGGCGAAACTGTTCAATGATGAGGTGAGCGACGGCATTACGGTGCCGGTCAGCGAGCCGCGCGCGGTATTCAGCGCCGCGATGCCGCCGGTGGTGGTGTTGGTCATGGCTCCGGAAAGATTCGTGGTGGCGTCTTTACCGGAGTTGATGAACTGTGTGGTGTCGGTATGGAAGGTGTTGAGCTGTGTCTGCTGTTTGCTGATCAATGAGTCGAGCGCATCGATTTGTTTCCAGATGTTCTGGCCGACTGGGTCGGTGGTGTCTTTGCCGATGCCGGCTTTGGTCAGCGCGTCTTTCAGATCGCTGATTGACGTTTGGGTGGCATTCAGTGGGGCCGAAAGTGTGTTGGTGATGGTGTCGACGGAGTTCTGCGCGCTGTTGAAGGAGCCGGTGATGCTGCCGGCGGCGTTGTTGACGTGAACGGCCAGTCCGGAGAGTTGTGCTGAACTGGTGTCGAGCGCGCCGACCAGTGTGGTGGAGAAGGCTTGTGACCCGGCCTGTGTTTCCGTCAACAGTGTGCCGGACTGGCGGGAGGCCTTCTGCGCGGCCGCGACGGTCTGCTTGAGTGAGGCGGTGGTCTGTTTGGCGTCGGCGAGAATCGTGTCTGATTGGGCCAGCGTGTCCTGTAAGTCGGTGAGTGAATCCTGAACGGTGTTCAGCGTGGACATCACCGTATTGAGATCATTGATCGTATCGTGCTGGACTTTGCCGGTGGCTTGGTCGAGATCGCCTCCCGCTTCGGAAACGGCCGAGGCAACGGTGGTGGCTACCGTGGTGACGAAGGCGGAGTTGATCTGCTCGTCGATGGTGGTGGCACCGGTGTCGGTGATTTTCGGCGCGATCGCGTTCTTCTTCTCGTTGACGTAATACTTGATTTTTGGCTGTTTGGAGGTTCCGGTCACCGATTCGACCAGGCTGGTGCTGAAATCCTTGGGCAGCACGATGGCTGCATAGTATCCGCCGGTCTCCACGCCGTGGACGGCCTGTTCCTCATTGTCTACGAAGCGCCAGCCGAGTTCGTCGTTCTGCTTGAGTTTCTTGACGACCTGCCGGCCCGCATCGAGATGGCCGACCAGATCGTTGGTGGTGCCTTGGTCTTCATTGGCTACGGCCACTTGCAGATTGCCGGTGGCTGAATAGGGATCCCAGTTGGCGAGAATGTTGAACCATGCGTACAGCGAGGGCAGCATTGCTACGCCGAGCGTCACCACAACGGCAACGGGATTGCGTAAGATACGTCTGCAATCGCGTAGAAAGACTTGCCAAACCGTCCGCATCCAGTCCCTCTTTTCCGGTTCGTAGTCATTGCGGCCACATGCAGTCTATTCCCACCACTGGTGCGAATACTGCTGGTTTGGCGGGTTTTCTTGCAAAACTGGCCGTTGGTTGTCCGCATAATGGGACTGATATGTGAACGTTTGTTGATGGTGCGACACCGGCGGGATGGTTGTGCAATTTTGCCGGTATCCGGTGATGAAATGTTGAGGTGTTGGAACTGAGTCGTCGCAGTGCTGAGACCGAGACGACTCAGTGACGAGCCTATCCGAGGCTATCTCGTTGGTTCTGGTCTCACTGATCCAGACGGAAGCCCTGAGCGGCGGCCTTGTCGAGCAGTGTCTGATGGCTGACATCCTGCCGACTGATCGTGGCGACCTGATCGCTGAAAGCGTCCACCGGACGGTCGGCTTGGCGCAGATCGTAGTACCGGTGAACTTCCTCGTCGAAGGCGGGCAGCTGGTCGAGTACGCCATCGGCGTCAGCCGGGTAGGTGTTCTCTCGAAGAACTGCATCGTGCGCGGCATGCGCGGCTTGACGGTCGGGTTCTGATCGGGCTTGCCGATGGCCAGACCCAGCACCGGATACGTGTATTCCGGCAGATTCAGCACGTCGATAAGGCCGGGGATGTTGTTGAGCAGAGAGCCGAGAATCACGCAGCCCAGTCCCAGCGAATAGGCGGCGGTCTCCATGGCGTGCAGGGCCAGCACTGCGTCGTTCTGAGCTTGGGTGAAGCGATAGCTGTACTTCAGATGGAATTCGTCGGAAGCGGGATCGATGCCCTTGCGTTCGGCGATGCGCGCGTTGCGGTGCTCGTCGATAACGAACACGTACAGCAACGGCGCAGTGGCGATATACGGCTGATGGCCGAATTCGGCGAGCTTGGCTTTGATGGCCGGGTCGATGATACGGATGGCGGACCAGTCGTTAAGGAACTGGCTGGACGCGGCATGCTGGGCGACGGTTTCGAGCGTGGCGCGGGTATCGTCGTCGATGGCCTCGTCCTTGAACTTACGGATGGAGCGGCGGCCCAGAAGAGCCTCGATTGTTGCGTTGGTAACCATGGTTTTATTGTCGCACGGCAGACGCCGGACGCCACGGTGGATTACCTCACAGTGAAATGCCGATATTGTGTGGCGGAACTGTGCTGGACTGATGGTTCCTGTCGATTGACTGATGGTTCCTTGACGAAAATCCAGCGATGAGCCATCAGTCAACCAACAGAAACCATCATCCAACCGGGGGATTAGCGGCTGGGCTTGCGATGGCGGTGGTCGACGAACGCCTTGGAGCCCCGATCCGACAGCTGCGAAACCACTGCGCCGAGTGCGGCCGAAACGGCGGCGAATGCCAGACTCATTGCCAGACTTTGCGGCGCGTCTGCCGCCAGTCCCTTGCGCAGATTGCGTTTGCTTGTGCCCTTGTCCCATATCATCTGGAATGCTTTGCCGGCAACCAAGCCTGCCAGCGCTGGGACTGCCGACTTGATGAGCTTGTCGCCCAGAGAATCAGGGTCGTTGAGCCGGTCCTCGCGCAGCCTGTTGACCTTCTCGTCGATGCGGTGCAGGCTGTCGACCGCACGGTCGGCGCTGGAGGGGAAGTCGGTGTTCGTTTCGTCGCTCATGACTCTCAGTCTAATAGCATCTCAATCATCTCAGCGCAAAAGATGGGCGTTAATGGTGGAGTCATGAACGAGCGCAGACTAGAGTGGAGGCATGAGCGAACAGAACGTGAACGGCACCGTTGCCGTCGAGAACTCTCGTGGCGGCAATGGATTTTTGGTGTTGCTGCGCCACGGCCAGACCGTGTGGAGCGAATCCGGGCAGCATACCGGGCGCACGAACATCCCGTTGACCGCGGTCGGCGAGCAGCAGGCAGCGGATGCCGGAAGGCGCCTGCGCGAAGCTTTCCCCGAAGGATTCAGCCAGGGCTGTGTGTTTTCCAGTCCGCTGAAGCGGGCGTGCCAAACCGCTGAATTGGCTGGTTTTGCGGACCACGGTGTGTTGGACGGCATCGCTGAATGGGATTACGGCCGAGCCGAGGGGCGTACGCGCCAGCAGGTGAGTGAGGCCAGCGGTTTTGAATGGGATGTGTGGCGTGACGGGCCGCGCTCGCTGACGCCCACGCTGGAGGGCGATTGGGTCGAGACCTTACCTTCGGGCGAGCAGGTGCCGGTCCATGCCGGGCCTGGCGAGACGCTGGAAGAAGCAGCGGTACGCGCCAAGAGCGCCATCGATGAGATTACGCCGCTGCTGAAAGACGGCCATAATGTGCTGTTGGTGGCTCATGCGCACATCCTGCGCATCCTCACCTCGCAATGGCTGGGCGTGGACCCGCATTTCGCGCGGTTGCTGCGTTTGGATACGGCGCACTACTCGGTGCTCAGCGTCTATAAGGGAGATAACGTCATCGAACGGTGGAACGCCTAGCCCCGGTTGCGCTGCGATTGCGCTGGCCTGCCCGCTACTGCGGGCGGGCCTTTATTGTTTGTGGTGGGAATCGCGGTATGTCGATAAATGATTTGCAAACGATAGCGTCGCCGTGTTGTTTTTTTGATGGGTATAAGTGGCAATCGATTGCCATGAAAGATATGTTAGCGCTCTCATAATTGCGAACGCTTGCATTGCGATAATGAGGCAAAAATGACCGAATTAATGGGATATTTGTTGACAATGGCCTGAAAATGATGATTTATGACGCGCCGATATTGCTATCGTTTGCAAAAAGAAGCAAACCGTTGCACAATAGTGCATGTCGATAGTCATAAAGGTGCGTGTTAGCGTACCTGTCCTGACCGGGGATGGCCGGGTCGACGATGAAAGAGAAAGGTTCGATGATGAATCGTACAGTGAAGTCAGCGGTCGCAGTGGCGGCCATCGCTGCAATGTCCCTCGGAACCCTTGCCGCTTGTGGAAGCTCCACTTCCGGCGACGACTCCAAGGGCAAGGTCTACTACCTGAACTTCAAGCCGGAAGCGGCTGATCAGTGGGCCGCTCTGGCCAAGGAGTACACCAAGGAGAAGGGCGTTGATGTCAAGGTCCAGACCGCGGCCTCCGGCACCTACGAGCAGACCCTGAAGTCCGAGATTGCCAAGACCGAGGCCCCGACCCTGTTCCAGGTGAACGGCCCGGTCGGCTACCAGAACTGGAAGAAGTACACCGCCGACATGTCCAACACGGATGTGTATAAGGAACTCACCAACCAGGACGTGGCCCTGAAAGACGGCGACAAGGTGGTCGGTGTGCCGTACGTGATGGAAACCTACGGCCTGATCTACAACAAGGACATCCTTAACAAATACTTCGCGCTGGATGGTGCCAAAGCCACGTCCATGGACGGAATCGACAACTTCGACACCCTGAAGGCCGTGGCTGACGACATGCAGTCCCGCAAGGACGAGCTTGGCATCAAGGGCGCGTTCACCTCCGCCGGCTTCGACTCCAGCTCCGACTGGCGATTCAAGACCCATCTGGCCAACCTGCCGCTCTACTATGAGTTCAAGGACGACAACGTCACCGAGCAGCCGGCCACCATCAAGGGCACTTATCTGCCGAACTACAAGAAGATCTTCGACCTGTACATCACCGACTCCACCACCGACCCCACCCAGCTGAGCGCCAAGACCGGCGATGATGCGAACTCCGAGTTCGCGCTCGGCGAGGCTGCCTTCTATCAGAACGGCACCTGGGCTTGGACCGACCTGCAGAAGGCCGGCATGAAGGCCGAATCCGTGGGCATGATGCCAATCTACACCGGTGTCAAGGGTGAAGAGAAGCAGGGCTTGGCCACTGGTTCCGAGAACTACTGGTGCATCAACGACAAGGCCTCCGACGCCGACAAGAAGGCCACCGAGGACTTCCTCTCCTGGGTGATCACCTCCGACACCGGCAAGAAGGCCATCTCTCAGGACATGGGCTTCACCACCCCGTTCAAGACCTTCGATGATGTCAAGTTTGACAACCCGCTGACTGAAGCCGCTGTTGAGGATCAGAAGTCCGGCAAGACCCAGGTTTCTTGGAACTTCACCATGATGCCGTCCGAAGAGTGGAAGAACAAGGTCGGCCAGGCACTGCTCGAGTACGCGCAGGGCACCGGCAAGTGGGATGCCGTCAAGACCGCCTTCGTGGACGGTTGGGCTTCCGAATACGAGGCTTCGCACTGAGTCTCATAGAGTCCCATAGCCGATAAGTAACAATCCGCGGCGCCCCTGCCATTTCCTTCTCCAGGGGCGCCGCTTTGTATTGCTGAGTCTCGCACAAAATCGTCCGCCGCAGAAAAGTGTGAGGCACGCACCCGCTCAATCGCACGCTGTGGGGCCATGAATCGGCGATTTTTCGCCATTCTCCACAATGTGCGATTGAGCGTTATTGTGCGGTTGCCTCACACTTTTTCTATGGTGGGCTTTGTTGTGTGAGCCTACTTAACGCGGGAGGTGGAGGAGCGGACCTTCAGCTGGGCCGGGAACACGATGTAGGGTTGCTCAATCGGCTTTTCGTCAATGAGATCGAGCGTCATGCGGGCTGCCACGCGGGCCATTTCCACCGGATCCTGGCGGATGGTGGTCAGGCCGATATCGCCGGTGTAGAAACTATCGTCGTAGCCGATCAACGAGACGTCGCCGGGCACGGAGAATCCATTGCGCTCCAGCTGGAACATAAGCGGCAAAGCAATGCCATCCTCTTGGCATGCGATGGCGGTGGGCATCTCGTCTTGGCTTATGAGTTGGTTGACCACGTCGCTGATTTCATAACGTCCATCGTCATCGACCTTGCAGACGATAACCTGCGGCTCGATGCCTTCCCTGCGGCAGCAGGCGGTGAATGAGTCGAATCGGCTTTGCACGGAGAAGCTCAGCGACACCTCGCGATTGGTGCTGATGTAGGTGATGCGGCGATGTCCGAGATTGATAAGATGGCGGGCGGCCAGCGTGGAGCCCTGCACATCGTCGATATTGACGGCGGCGGTAAAGCCGCGGGCTTCGGGTTCGACTGAATTGATGCCGACGATCGGCACGCCGACCGAAGCCAGTTGCGCGATTTCGTTGTTGTCGATATCGAAAGACGCCACAATCACGGCATCGGCGTTACGGCGTACCGGCAACATCTCGAAGAATTCCTTGCGCTCCTCGATGCTGGAAATCTGGAATACCGAAATATCGTAGCCCTGCGTGTGCAGCACCTCGTTGAGCCCCTCGATGACCGAGGCGGTGAACCACAGGCGGATATGGCCGCTCATCAGTACTGCGATGCGCAGGGAGCGGCCGGATTTCAGGGCCGCAGCCGAGCGGGAGAGTGAGAAATTGAGTTTGTCGGCGATGGCGAGCACGCGCTCGCGGGTCTTGGCCGACACCAGATCCGGCCTGGTGAAGGAACGTGAGACGGTGGAGATGGAGACGCCGGCCTCGCGGGCGACATCCTGAATGCTCGTAGCCATTGCAGCCCCCTTGCGTTGAATGGAAAATCGCAATACACATGCACAACTGACTCCAGTGTACATGCTGATTGATTGATCTGCGGCGATGACAACGATTGTATTACAAACGTTTGCAAAGTGTCTATGTCGGCGTTAGATTGGCTTTATATAGCCATTATCTTAGGTGAAAGAAGATTGCTGGAGCCGGAGTGTGCTCGAACTTGAAACGCCTAAAATGACAACGTTTGACATATAATGATTCGACGTTTACTATGAACATAGGCTTGAACGAGAACAGGCCGTGCATGCGGTTCTCGATCGGCAAGCTCGCATTGAGTTGAACTCCGCAGCCGGCGCACGATGCAGTGTCACAACGCAGCGGACTCAAGGAGGAGGAAAAGTCATGATCAGCATGGCTGGCAAGGCGATACGCAGATGGTGGGCGCTGTTCGCGCTCCCCACATTCGCCGCATTCATCATCGGGTTCCTGGTGCCCTTCATCATGGGCGTCTACTTAAGCTTCTGCGAATTCACCACCGTTACCGACGGTGAATGGGTGGGGCTTAAGAACTATGGCAAAGCGTTGAAAGACAAGGAATTCCTGCACGCGCTCGGCTTCTCCACCGCGTTCACCATCGTGACCACCATCGTGATCAACGTGATCGCCTTCGCCATCGCCTACATGCTGACCAAGGCGATCAAGGGCTCCACGCTGTTCCGCTCGGTATTCTTCATGCCGAACCTTATCGGCGGCATCATCCTGGGCTACATCTGGCTGCTGCTCCTGAACGGCGTACTAGCCCACTGGGGCCGCGCCCTGACCTATAAGGCGTCCTACGGGTTCTGGGGCTTGGTCATCCTGGTGTGCTGGCAGCAGATCGGCTACATGATGATCATCTACATCGCCGGCCTGCAAGCCCTGCCCACCGATGTGCTGGAGGCCGCGGCCGTGGACGGCGCCAACGGACGGCAGACCATGTTCCGCATCATCATCCCGCTGATGATGCCGTCCATCACCGTGTGCTCCTTCCTGACCGTGACCAACGGTTTCAAGCTCTACGATCAGAACCTCGCATTGACCAACGGTGCGCCGAGCAACATGTCTGAAGGTCTGGCGCTGAACATCACCCGCACCTTCTACGGCCGTATGGGCTGGGAAGGCGTCGGCCAGGCGAAGGCCGTGCTGTTCTTCATCCTGGTCGCGGTCATCGCCCTGATTCAGAACAAGCTCACCACGAGCAAGGAGGTGGCAGCCTGATGAACGAGAACAAGCCTGTGAAGCATGGCGCATTATGGACCGTGCTGTTTGCCGTTGTCTCCCTGTTCTGGATTTTCCCGATCGTCCTGGTGCTGATCAACTCCTTCAAGCAGAAGGCGTACATCTCCAAGAACGCGTTCTCCCTGCCTGCCGGCAAGGCGTTCGTGGGACTTGAGAACTATGTGCGCGGCATCGAGACCACGCAGTTCTTCGCCTCCTTCGGCTGGACGTTGCTTATCACCGTCGGCTCGGTGGTGCTGATTCTGGTGTGCACCTCGATGTGCGCATGGTGGATCGTGCGCGTGAACAACTGGGCCGCGAAGCTGCTCTACACCCTGTTCCTGTTCAATATGATCGTGCCGTTCCAGATGGTGATGTTCACCCTCTCCAAGATCGCCGACATGCTGAAGCTCAATACCCCGTGGGGCCTGTGCATCGTGTACCTCGGTTTCGGTGCCGGTCTGGCCGTGTTCATCTTCACCGGCGTGATCAAGGGCATCCCGCAGGAACTTGAGGAATCCGCCATGATCGACGGCGCGTCAGTGCCGCGCATCTTCTTCCAGATCGTGGTGCCGATTATGAAGCCGTCGATCGTCTCGGTGGGCATCCTCGAAGCCATGTGGATCTGGAACGACTACCTGCTGCCGTACCTGACGCTCGACCTCGGCAAATACAAGACCATCTCGGTCGCCGTGCAATACCTCAAGGGCGGCTACGGTTCCGTGGATATGGGCGCCATGATGGCCTGCCTGGTGCTGGCCATCATCCCCATCATCGTCTTCTACTTGGTATGCCAGAAGTATATAGTCTCTGGTGTCATGGCGGGAGCCGTCAAGGGCTGACGACTCGCGTCGTCAGCCCATGGCTGGAAGCCCAGTGGGCTTCCAGCAGGCTCCAGGCTGAGCCGCGACAGCGGCGAAGCTAATGATGAGCCTCGTCGTAGGCGAGTCCGTAATTGCAGGGCCGAAGGCGGAGCGGTCAAGGGTTGAGCCCGACAATTTGGCTCCCCTCCCTGAGGGGAGCCAAAAGCTGTACAAGGAGTAGTTGATGAACTGGCTGGCACCGGACTCGAAATTCATGCGCGCGTGGAGCAATCTTGTTGACGGCGTATGGATCAACATTCTGATGCTGGTCACTTCGATTCCGATCATCACCATCGGTGCGGCCCTGACCGCCGGTCATGATGCTTGTCGCCGCTCCATCGAGGGCGAGGGCAAAGGCGTAACCGCCAACTACTTCAAGTCATTCAAAGCCAACTTCATCAAAGCCACACTGCTGTGGCTGCCGTTCTTGGTGGCGCTGATTGCACTGGTCTGGTCATGGATCGTCCTGCAGATCACGCCGCTGCTCATCATCAAATTCGCGCTGACCATCCTCTGGCTTATCGGTTTCGAATGGGTGTTCGCGCTTCAGGCACGCTTCGAGAACACCGTGGCCGGCACCTTGAAGAACGCCTTCATCTTCGGCATCTCCCACATCGCGATGACCGTGGCCCTAGTCCTCGTGGATGCCGTGTTCGTGGCGCTGCTGGTGGCCAGCTGGTTCTACATGCCCGGTGGACTGTTCCTCCTGGTGATCCTTGGTTACGGCACCATGCTGATGCTCCATATCCCCGTTACCGAGCGTGTTTTCAATCCATATCTCATTGACTAGGCGGGTTCTCTCGCGAATATGCGGCGATCTTCGAGGTCTGAGCGCTCTCTGTCCACGCAAGCGCGGTAAAGATAACAAATTGATAACAGTTTGGGGCGGCTGGCGGAGCGGGGTGCCGATTGAGGGGGTATTAGTGATTGGCTTGGAAGGGGGCTTTTGACATACGGGGGGTGTTCGGACTGGGCGGTTGCCCCCGTAAGTGCTTATATACATAAGGAATCTGGCACACTGAGTCTCAGTGCCGTAATGGTATCATCGCAAATAATGTTTGCGTTCACGTAGAGGCGAACGAGACACCCGACAAGTGGGTCGAGGCAAAGGACAAGGAGAGATGCGGTGAAGCATTGGAAGAAGATGGCAGCATCGTTGATTGCAATATCAACGATGGTGGCAGTAGTTCCGACGACGTATGCCATGGAATCGGAAGATTCCCAACCGCAGACAACCGATACCGCGACAGTGCAGACTACTAAGGCTGCTGAACCGACGCTGCTCGCCAGCTGGGACTTCACGGGCAAAAACGGCACCACGAACAGCGCGATTGCCGATTCGACCGGCAAGTACAACCTGACGCTGAAGGACGGCGCCAAGATCGAACAGTACGGTGACCGCAGCAACAACGAGGCGCTCTCACTGCGCGGCGATGGCCAGTACGCCCAGATCGATGACCAGCTGTTCAAGGATGCGGGCGACTCCTTCACTCTGGAGTTCGCGTCCAAGACTCGTCACGACGACAGCGGCAAGTTCTTCTCGTTCATCGTCGGCAAGAACGGCTCGAACGACGCCAACACCACCGATCAGGCCAACGCCAACAAGTACCTGATGTTCTACAACAGCAAGACCGCCATCAAGGGCGTTATCTCCAACAACAACTGGGGTAACGAACAGGGATCCAAGGTCACCGTTTCCGGCAACGACAACAGCTGGGCCGATTACAAGATTGTCGTGGACGGCACCAACCTTGCCGTGTTCCGCAACAATGCCCTGATCATTTTCAAGGCCAACACCGGCATCAAGATGAGCGATCTCGGTGCGACCACCGCCTACATCGGCAAGTCGTTCTACTCCGTCGATGAGTACTGGAATGGTGCAATGGATGATATCAAGGTCTACAGGGGCGCTGACCTGACCATGCCGACCGCCGTTGCGATTTCCGGTACCGGTGTGGTGAACAACAAGCTCACCCTGATTGAGAAGGACTCCACCAAGCTCACCGCCACCGTCACTCCGGACGACGCCGTGAGCAAGAACGTCACCTGGTCCTCCTCCGATGAGTCCGTGGCCAAGGTCGCCGCAGACGGTACTGTAACCGGCGTCAAGGCTGGTACTGCCACCATCACCGCCACCACTGAGCTGGGTGGTGTGAAGGCCGAACTGCCCGTCACCGTTGAGCCGATGAACGCCCAGAACGCCGCCGCAGCCGACCTCGATGCCGCGATTGCTGCGCTGAAAGTTCCGGCGGCCGAGAATCTGCCGCTAGTCGCCAAGGGCACCAAGAACGGCTCGGCGATTACGTGGAAGTCCTCGGACGAGAAGCTCATTACGTCCACTAACGAGAAGTACGAAAACAGGACCACTGGTGCCGATGACCCGTATCGTGGTGCTGGCATCATCAATCGTCCGGCCTACGGCGACGGTGATTCCAAGCCGGTTACGCTGACCGCCACCGCTTCCTACAACGGCGGTGAGAAGGTCACCAAGACCATCGAGGTCACTGTCAAGGAGAAGACCCGCATCGCGCCTGACACCGGCTATGCGGCCGTCACTTTTGAGAGCGACAGCAACGGTGGAGAAAAGGCCTGGGTGGCTTCCACTGAGAAGAACGATTTCTTCACGTTTAAGACTCGCAACAATGGCCAGGCGGTACTTACCAATGATGCAGACACGGGTGGCTTGCGTGACATGTTCGTGCTGCGTTCCCACGAAGGCGACAAGTACTACCTGATTGCCACTGATCTCAAGGTCTCGTCAATGGGCTGGAGCCAGAACCAGGTTAACGGTTCTCGGAAAGTTGAGGTCTACGAGTCCACCGATATGATGAACTGGACCCGTACCAACGGCGACGGCAACGGCGGCATCACCATCAACACGCCGAACGCCGGTATGACCTGGGCGCCGGAAGCTTACTGGGATGATGACCTGAACGCTTACGTGGTGTTCTTCTCTTCCCGCATGTTCACTGATGACACCCGTACCACTCCGGTCAAGAACGACAAAACCGGGAATAGCTCCTATGCTCAGGTGCGTTACGCCATCACCCGCGACTTCGTGAACTTCACCGAGCCGCAGATGTGGCAGGACACCGGCTACTCGCGCATTGATTCCACCGTGCGTAAGATCGGTGGCTACTACTACCGATTCACCAAGAATGAGCAGGGCGGTGCCGCTGGCGATTACATCACCACTGGTAAGAGCATCTTCCTTGAGCGTTCCAAGGTGCTGACTGCACCGACCACCGAGGCATCTCCGGGTCAGGACCCGAACACCGGTTGGCAGCTGCTCGAGCAGGCGTTGCTGCCGTTCGAAGGACCAGAGACCATCAAGCTCAACAAGGATGACGAACTCAACACGAAGGACGACGACGGCTACATTCTGCTGTCCGACAACTTCGCCTACCGTGCATTTATGACCACGGGTGCCGAGCTTTCCAAGACCACGTGGGACAACCCGATGATCAAGCGTTACCCGGACTTCAACAACGAAAAGAAGCCGGTCAAAGCCGAGCCGGGCGCTCAGGGCTACATCACTCAGGGTGCTAACGGCGGTCTGCCGGACAAGGTGCGTCACGGTGCGTTCGTGAACGTGCCTGAGTCTGTGCTCAAGGTGACGAAGTCCTGGACCGCTGCCAACCCGACGCACATCGAGGCTGTTGACTCCACCACCAAGGCCGTGTACAACGCCGGCACCCGCGAGCTCACCGCCACGGTGACCTCCGCCGATAAGGGCACGCTCGCCGGTTCGGTGAAGTTCTCTGCTGGCGACTGGTCCAAGACCGTGAAGCTCGACGCCGAAGGCAAGGCCACTGTGACCCTCCCGGCCAGCGTCTCTGGCACTGTTGCGGTTGCTTACGACGGCTACACCGATGGTTTGGTCAATCCATCCGATACTACGGTTGACGGCATTGAACAGGGCAAGGTCGATTTGGTTGAGCTCAACAAGCAGATCGCCGCTGCCGAAGCGCTCAAGGAATCCGATTACACGGCTGATTCCTGGGCTGCGCTCGCCAAGGCACTGCAGGCCGCCAAGGCTGCGCTCGCTTCCTCCGACCAGGCTGTGGTTGACAAGGCCGCCGCTGATCTGAGCGCCGCCATCGCAGCATTGCAGAAGGCGGAAACGCCCACCAAGCCGGATACCGGCGATGGTGGCAACAAGGGCGATAACGCAGGCGACAAGACCGATGACACCAAGTCTGACGGCAAGTTGCCGGCCACCGGTGCCGCCGTATATGGCGTGAGCGGTGCCATGGTGCTGCTCGCCGCTGCCGGCATTGCGTTGTCCATCTGGCGCAAGCGCCGCGCATAACTGAGTAGCTGCTCACTGCAACGCACAGAAAATCGCACAGTATATATGTGATTTTCTGTGCGTTTTAATGTATAACAGCACATGCGTCATTTTTTATTGTATTGGTGTGGTCATGCTAAATGTATGTGCTGTAGAGCCTGTGTACCGTACCAGTGAACGCTAACACTAAACTTATAAGTGCTTGCATTTGGGCGTGCTATAGCGCATCGGTGTTGTCCCCGGAAAACGGCGTTGTTCGTAGGGGCGGATTGGTGGGCAAGTGCAGTCAAATGTAATGCGAATCGGCAAACGAGGAAGTGCTGATTCGTACAAGGAGACGCAAAAGTGGCCGATAAAGGAGCGGCCAAGCGCCATAGCGATAACAATTTGATAACAATCTAGCAAGGATGCGAGGAAGGAAACTCGGTGAGGAGAGTTACTCGATTGGCGGCCTGCTTGGCTGCGGTATCAACGCTGAGCGTGGGACTGGTTACGCCGGTCACCGCGTTGGCTGACGATACGACACCTCAGGTGCAGCAATCCGTTCAGACGAGCGATGCTCAGGCTGCTGCGGCTGTAGACCCGCTTGCCGGCTTCGATTTCAATAGCGACCCGGACGATGGTGCATTCGCCAGTGCTCAGGGTAACGCTAAGGCCACCGTGCAAGGCACGGTGGATCTCGTCAACGGAAAAGATGACGACAACGGCAAGGCCGCCCAGCTCGGCAGCGGTTTCTGGCTGAACGTGACCAAGTCCGATGGCAGTGCACTGCTCAACGGTCTTGATGATGTGACGATCAGCTACGACAGCAAGGCGGCTGCGACCGGTGGCCAGTGGACTGTGTTTGCCGCGCCGACCGCCGGTGCGGTGAACGGCAGCGCCCCCACCTACGTCGGTGTGCTCGACCGCACCGACAAGACCCGCGTGGAACGCTATCTCAACGGCCGCGCATCCGACATCGCCACCATCGACAAGAACACCGGTACGAAGGATGCTTGGAAGCATGTCGATCTCGTCATCTCCGGCAAGACCGCGAAGCTCTATGTCGATAAGAAGTTCGTGGCGAGCAACGTGAACGGCGAGGATCTTAAGAGTATTCTTGGCGGCTCAGGTGGTGTGCTGCAAATCGGCAAAGGCAACTGGGGCAACGGTGAATACTTCACCGGTTTGCTCGACAATCTCACGATTTATGGCTCCGCGCTTTCCGCAGCCGATCTCGGCATCGCATCGCCTACTGCAATCGAGATTTCCGGTTCCAATGTGAAGGACGGCAAGCTGAGTCTCAAGGAAGGCAACTCCGCATCCCTGTCCGCAACCGTCACCCCTGAAGGTGCCGATCCCACAGTGACGTGGGAATCCAACAATCCTGCTGTGGCTACTGTGGATGCCAACGGCAAGGTCACCGGCGTGAAGGCCGGCACCGCCACCATTACAGCGGCTTCCGAAGCTGACGCCGCCAAGACCGCCGAGCTCAAGGTCACCGTCACCGAGGTCAAGGCCGATGACGCCTACGGCTACGTGATGGTCCACTTCATCGAAAACAACAAGGGCTACGCCGAGAAGATCTACCTCGACATCTCACGCGGTGATGACGCCACCCAGTGGGACACGCTCAACGGCGGCGAGCCGATTCTGGTGAGCAACGAATCCACCACCGGCGTGCGCGATCCGTTCATCGCCTACAACCCCGAGTCGAAGACCTACTACGTGCTGGCCACCGATTTGCGTGTGTTCGGCGCGGACAACGCCGAGTGGGCCGCATGGACCACTGATTACAGCACCAAGCTGCATGTGTGGTCGTCCAAGGATCTCATTCACTTCAGCGACATGAACGAGCTTGAGACCGCCACCGCAGACACGTACACCGCCAATCCGACCAAGAGCCAGACGCTCACCGATTCCGTGACCGGCAAGACCGTATCCGGCATCGGCATGGCGTGGGCTCCCGAGGCTACGTGGGTGCCGGACTTCTACGATCTCAACGACGACGGTGAACTCAACGGTTCCGACAAGGGCAATCCTGAGAACCAGCAGGGCGGTGCATTTGTGCTGTACTGGTCTGTACAGGCCAAGTATGATGGCGGCGACCGTGCCGAAGCCTGCAAGCATGTGTTGTGGGCGGCCACCAAGGACTTCACCAACGAGACTTACATGTTTGGCGGCGTCTTCGTGCCTAACAGCAAGTACAACCGTGGCAACACCATCGACACCACGATGCTGCAGAACGGTTCCCGCACATACCGCACCACCGGTTCCGGCGTGATCTTCATGGAATACACCGATCGTGCCGATTGGTGGCGTGCCAACGACCAGGGCCAGTACGCGACCGACCCGGCCAAGGGCTGGGTGTTGCGCCAGACCAACATCGGACACACGCTCGGCAGCGCGCAGGAAGGTGCCAACGGTTTCAAGGTCAACGGCGAAAACAAGTGGTACATGTTCGTCGACAACTATGGATCTGTCGCCTCCGGTGCCCGCTACGGCTACAACCTACTCGAAGCCGACAACCTCGATTCCGAGAATCCGTGGAGCGTCCTGAAGGCCGACGATTACTTCCTCACCGCCAACACCAAGCACGGTGGCGTGGTCTCGCTCACCAAGGCCCAGTACGACGCGATCCGCGCGGCTGACGCCAAGGCTTCCGACAACGCCGACCTGAAGGCCGAGGATGTGACGGTGGATAAGGGTGCTGCCGATACGGACATCACTGCCAAGCTGCCGAAGACGCAGCAGGTCACTCTTGCCAACGGTTACGGCACTGCCAAGCGCGACGTGACGTGGGACGTTTCCAACGTCGACACCTCCAAGCCCGGCGAATACACCGTCACCGGCACGGTCGACACCATCGGTGCCAACGAGAACCATTGGAAGTGGACGAACGCCGCCGGCGAGTCGAAGACCGACGAGGACGACCTCATCAACACCGGTGCGAACGCGAACAACAACTGGAAGCAGACCGGTGGCTTTGTGGACAACGAAACCGCCAACAAGAACCGCACGCTATACAGCTCCACCGCCATCACCGTGACCGCCAAGGTGACCGTGACCGGCGAAACCGAGCCGACCGACCCGGATCTGCTCGCCGACTTCACCTTCGAGAACGCCGGCGAGACCTTCGACGGCGGCAATGCGACGGGCACCACGCAGGGCACCGCCACGCTCGCCGACGGCAAGGACGGCAAGGCCGCGAAGCTCAGCAAGAACTTCTGGCTCAACGTCACCGCCAAGAACGGCGACGCTCTGCTCAAGGGCAAGAACGACGTGACCATCAGCTACGACGTCAAGCCCGATGCCTCCGGCAACACTGGCTGGACCTTCTTCGCCGCCTCCAACGCCACCAAGCAGGAGTACGGCAAGGAACACTACGTCGGCGTGCTCGACAAGACCACCGGTATTACCGTCGAACGCTACAACAACAACGACGGCAAGCGCGATTCCTCCGGCAACGTCTCATACACCAAGACGAACGCCGACTGGAAGCACGTCGATATCGTGATTTCCGGCGCAACCGCCAAGCTGTACATCGACTCCAAGCTGGTAGCCGTGAACAACAACGGCCAGAAGCTCGCCGACATCCTCGGTGCTGATGGCGGCGTGCTGCAGATCGGCAAGGCCAACTGGAGCAACGGCGAGTACTTCTCCGGTCTGCTCGACAACTTCAAGATCTGGGGCAAGGCCCTGAGCGACGACGAGCTTGGCGTGGAAAGCGCGAAGACCGACTACGCCGCCGCGCTCGCCATCCCGGCGCAAATCACCGGCGACCTGCCGAGCACTGTGCTGGGCAAGACGGTTACTTGGTCCGCGACCGGCGACGGTGCGAAGCTCGTAGCCGCAGACGGCAAGGTCACGCAGCCGAAGTCCGGCGAGAAGGCCGTGAAGGTCAAGCTCACCGCCACCATCGACGGCGTGGATAAGGCCATCACCGCCGAATCCGAAATCCTCAACAACGGCGGCGAAATCGCTTCCTACGTCAAGGATGTCGATCGCTCCGACCAGAACGGTGCCAAGTACGACCCGCTCGCCTACAACGACGATCGTCGCGCCGACTCGCTGTACGTGGCCGCCAAGGCCGCCGATGGCAGCAAATGGGAGACCCTGAACCGTTCGCAGTCGATTCTGTCGGTCAAGTGGGACGGCTCGCAGTCTGCCAAGCCGAATGCGCAGATGGGCTCACCCGCTTTCTTCCGTGCGGAGGACGGTACCCTTGGTGTGGTTTCCTCGCAGAACAACGCCACCGGTGCGATTTACGTGTGGGATGGCAAGGGCGACGGTGCCACGTTCACCAACGAGCGCGCCATCACCGTGACCGACAACTCCATCGTCACCAACCCGCGCATCGTCTATGATGCCGCCTCCAAGGGCTACAAAGTCTTCTGGACCGATGGCCTGAGCGGCGAAGGCCGTATGGCCACGCTCTCCGACCTGACTGCCAAAGCAACGGTCGGCGAGACGCTCAAGGCCGACGCGGTTGCGATGGGTGTGGGCGACGTGACCGAAGGTCTGCCCGCATGGGCCGGCGAAGGCCAGACCCGCGCATTCGCTGTGAGCTCCTCTGAATTCGATGCGTTCTACAAGAACTATGTCGATCTGCAAAACACCGGCGTCAAGGCTCTGGGCGGCGCAACCGTGGAGAACGGCGCTTCCGCCGAGGACGTCACCGCAGCGGTTTCCGGAACGCAGGCCACAATGACCTACAACGACGGCTCCACGAAGACCTTCAACGTCGACTGGAACGCCGATGATCTGGCCGCCGTGGACACCTCAAAGGCCGGCACGTATGAGGTCAAGGGCACTGTTCAGCAGACCACCGAGGCCATGTACAACGACGCTCGCGCCGATCCGGACATCTTCTACAACGAAGACGATGGCTACTACTACCTCACCGGTTCCACCTATGAGGTGAAGTCCACTGATTCGACCAACAACCAGAAGGACGGCTACCGTTCCATCGGTCTCAAGCGCGCCAAGACCATCAACGGTCTGAAGGATGCTGAGGAACACATCATCATCAAGCCGGAGAACGGCACTCCGGGCCACGAAGACCAGTACCCCGACTCGTTCTACGGTTGGAGCGCGTTCATTTGGGCCCAGGAGTTCCACAAGATCAACGGCAAGTGGTGGATTGTGGCCGGCTTCCACAAGGGTGCCTCGTCCACGAACGGTGGCTGGTGCAACAACACCATCCTCATCCCGTACACCGGCGACGAGCAGTCCATCAAGGATGGCGGATTCCTCGAGGCCGAAAACTGGGGCGAGCCGACCGTGCTGGAAGGCGCCGCATTCGACGTGACGTACTTCGAGCGCGAGGAGAACGGCAAGGCCCAAGGCTACTGGCTCTTCCCGAAGAGTGCAGGCCTGTACCTTGCCAAGGCAAAGATGGGCGATGGCGTCACTCCGCTGGTGGATGGCAGCCTTGAGCACATCTATCAGGCCAGCCAGCAGTTCGAGTACGGCAAGTATGCGCCTACCCCCGGAGACAACTCTGAAGGTTCTGATCAGGCAATCGTAGAGGCACCGTTCATGTTCGAGCATGGCGACTACGTCTACATTGCCTATGCGGGTGCCACGGTGGATAAGTATTACAACACCAACGTGATGCGTGCCGCCAAGAATGCCGACCTGCAGGATCTGTCGAGCTGGACCACGGCCGACTTCCCGTCGTTCGACACCAACGACACCTACACCGGTACCTACGGTGCGGATGAGGCCTCGTACGAGCGCAAGCAGGCCGGCCCCGGCCACATCTCGCTTGCACATGATGAGGCCGGCAACATCGTCATGGCCTACCACGCACGCCCCTACCCGGAAATTCACTCCGGTTCCGCGGCGGGTGGCCTGTTCGATCAGGACCGCAATACGTGGGGCAAGGCCGTGAACGTGCGCGCCAACGGCATGCTCGACATGTCGCTGACCAAGGATCAGGAGGTCGCTCCGGCCAACCGCACGGTGACCATTACGGTGACCGTAGGCGAGCCCGATACGCCGGTTGAGCCGTCCATCACCGGCATCCGCGTCAAGAGCGAGCCGACAAAGACCAAGTACACGGTGGGCGAGCAGTTCTCCGCCGATGGTCTTGTGATCGAGGCGACGATGTCCGACGGCACGGTGAAGACGCTCGATGCTGCCGACTACACGGTCGGCGACGTGGACATGTCCGCTGTGGGCACCAAGACCGTCACCGTCGCGCTCAAGGCCAACGATCAGCTCACCACGTCGTTCGTGGTGACCGTGAGTGCCAAGACCGAGCCCGGTAAGCCCGGTTCGGGCGACGGTTCCGGCGATGGTGCAGGCGGCGATAACGGTAACGCTGGTACGGGGGCGGACTCCGGTCTGCCGTCCTCTGGTGCCGCCGTGCTAGCCCTCGGCGCAGCCATGGTCGCTCTCACCGCAGCTGGTGCCGGTCTGGGAGTCTGGCGCAGGCGCAAGGACTGAGCAGGCCTAGTCTGCACAACTCCCCTCAGTCCGCCTCAGATGGACTGAGGGGAGCCCAACAAACGTGGTTTCCCAATAAACACACTTCACAACTCAACAACCAACTCAGCCACCCCCACCATTCAATGAGGAGAAATATATGGGCAAGTGGAAGAAAACGGTAGCGGCGATAGCGGCGCTACCGGTCATGATTGCGGGACTGGCCTCAGGTCCAGTCACCGCGATGGCGGCAGACAACGACGGAGGTCTGACGGACGCTAATCTCGTCGCATCCTACGATTTTGAGGATGCCAACGATAAAGGGAAGGACATCTCCGGCAACAATAACGACCTGACCGTCAAGGGCGAGAATGTCGAATACGGCGTACCCGGAGACCATCAGTCAGGCGGCAACGCCATCCAGTTGCGAGGCAACGATGGTCAATACCTCGAACTGCCGAACGGTCTGCTCAATGGCACCGACTCCTTCACCGTGCAGTTCGACTCGAAGTCCCGCATGGCTGCGAACGACAACTTCTTCTCGTTCACCATAGGCTCCGACAACCAGAAGTACTTCTTCTCCCGTCTGCGCCCAACCAGCGTGTACACTGCCATCACCAAGGACTCCAACGGTAACGAGCAGGGCGTGACCGCTACGCAGTCCGCGAACGTGTGGCACACGTACCGCATTTCCGTGAGCCCGACCTTCATCGCCACGTTCATCGACGGCAACCTTGCCGCCATCAACAAGAACGTGACCACGAAGCTCTCCGAGCTCGGCACCGACCTGCCGATGAACTTCGGCAAGTCCACATGGGCCGGCGACAAGTACTACAACGGCGGTCTTGATAACATCAAGATTTGGAAGGCTGCCTACGTTTCCGACGGCATGGTGTGGGATGGCGTGACCCTGCCCGGCTCCACCGAAGGCAGCGTGACTCTGCCTGCCAAGGATGCGCTCGGCAACACGATCACATGGTCTTCGTCCAACACCGCAGTGCTCGGCAACGACGGCACACTCGTCAAAGCCCCGGCCCAAGACACCGATGTGACGTTCACCGCCAAGTCCACGGTCAACGGCATCGAATACACGAAGACATTCACGGTGAACGTGGCTGCGGCCATCACCGCCGCCGACGCAGCCGCCGAACGACTGCTGGTCGACTACCAGCTCACTGCCGGCGCAACGCTGCCGACTGCAATTGCTGCGGCCCCTGATGCGAAGGTGACGTGGAAGTCCTCCGACACGAGCCTCGTCAAAGACGATGGCACAGTCGTTGGCGCAGACGGCGACGCTGAGAAGACCGTCGACCTTACTGCGACGGTTACGCTCGGCACCACCAGCACCACAAAGAAGTTCACCGGCGTGCGCGTTATGCCGAAGAGCGCCCAGAAGCTCTCCTCCTACACTCGCGACAGGTCCATCAACGGTGGCTCCCGCGTGGGCAATGCCTTGCATCTGGCGCTGAACAACGGCACTACGACCACTGCGCTCAACACCAACTACGGTGTGGCTTTTGCCGAGGCGAAGATCAACGCAACCGCAAACACTGAATCCACTGAAGTTCGTGGTCTCGTAGACCCGTACTTGTTCCAGTTGAAGGATGGCAAGTACGCCTATGTGGCAGTGTTCACTGATGTGAACGGCAATCGCGTAGATGGCGGCCAGGTTGCTTTCTCTACCTCCAGCAATCTGACGGACTGGTCCGGCAAGCCGAATGAGGACGAGCGTGGCGACATGGTTACGGTCACCTCTGACGCTACTCTGTTTGATGCCGGTTCCATCGCAGCTGGATACGACGCTTCCGCAGGCGAATACCGTATCTCGTGGAAGGTGAACGGCGTTGCCAAGTACGTGACGACCAAGGACTTTAAGACCTTCTCTGAAGTCAAGAACGGCGTAGGCTTCGAGCGCGCGCAAGCTGACTTGACCGGTATCGATAATGCGGTTGCTGGTAGCGGCAACGCCATCGCGCTTACCAAGGATGTTGCTGACAGCCTGACCGAGAGGCTTGGCCGCGTGCACAACACTGGTGTGGAAGTCCCGACAGACATCACCGTGCAGGCCAACAAGACCACCAAGGATGACCTGCTCGCGCAGATCAACGGCGGCGCAGAGCTCGACAACGGCAACCTCTCCAAGGGTGCCACGGCAACCGCCACTTACTCCGATGGCTCCACCTTCGACTTCCGCGTCAACTGGAATCAGGACGATCTGAACAAGATCGACCTGACCGAGGCCGGTACTTACGAAATCAGCGGCACCATCAACCAGCAGAACTACTCCGAGCAGTTCCCGATGATGAGCAACCGCGCCGATCCGAACATCGTGTACTACAACGGTAAGTACTACGCCATGGGCACCTCCGACACCGGCGGTATGAAGACACTGTTCATCCGATCCTCCGATACGCTCGCCGGGCTGAAGGATCAGAAGGCCGGCACCGCAACTGAAGGCGGCTACAAGGTCGAAGGTCAGGATGTGTACCTGTTTGGCGAGAACGATGGTTTGGGGCACAAGGGTTACCACTGGGCACCTGAGCTGCACGTTATCAACGGCAAGCTATACTGCTTCTACGCTACCTTCCCGGCCGGTAAGGCTGGTGATGAAAACATCACTAATTCTCCCAACTGGGCCGGTCCATCTGCTTACGTGATGGAGCTCAAGGATGGCGGCGATCCCACCAAGACCGCCGACTGGCTTGAGCATCGCGTGCAGGCCAAGGATGGCGGCGTGCTGTCCCCGCACGGTCTGTCCATCGACATGACCTACTTCGAGGCTGGCGGCAAGTCGTACATTGCTTGGAGCCAAGGCGATCAGGAGCGTAAGGGTGCCAAGGCCAACGTGTCCATTGCCGAGGTCAACTCGGACAAGCCGTGGCAGGCCATCACCGAGCCGCAGCGTCTCATGCGCCCCGAATGGGGTTGGGAGCTGGACGGCGTGAATGAGGGCCCGAACGTCCTCGTCTCCGGCGGCAAGGTGTACATGGTGTTCTCCGCGCAGCTGGTCACTCCGCAGTATGCCACCGGTATGCTCATCGCAAATGTCGGTGACGACTTGACCGATCCGGCCAGCTGGACGAAGTCCAACTACCCGTGGTTGCACAACGGTACTTTCGCCGGTCAGTTTGGCTTGGGCCACAACTCCTACTTCACTGACCCGTACGGTGATACGTACAACGTGTATCACGCGATGACCAGTGGCACCAACAACACGGCTCGCCATGCCGGTGTTGTTCCGGTGCACTTCCGTGCCGATGGCACGCCGATTATCGACATGACCACTAGCGAGGAGCTCGACCAGTCGAAGAAAAACGTGACGCTGAAGGTCGTGGTGACCGAGGACCAGGTGTCTTCTGATGCCACGCTGAAGTCGCTGAACGTTGTCGGTTCCGATATCGACCTCGACACGGCTGCCTCTACTGAGGGTGCCGCGCTTGAAGTCGACGATCCGAGCAAGGTGACCGATGCCGATGTGCAGGCTGTGGCAAACGATGCCAACGCCAAGGCCACTGTGGCCGTGGCAAACAACGTGGTGACGGTGACCGTGACCACGCAGGATGGCACGACCGTCAAGGTCTACAGGGTCGTGCTCACCAAGAAGGCCGTCGCTCCTGACCCTGAAGACCCGACCGATCCTGATTCCGGCAAGGATAACGGTGACAAGAACACCGGCAAGGATCCTGACAAGGGCGACAACAAGGGCGACAAGCCCGGCGCTGACCTGTCCGAGACTGGTGCAGCCGTGCTCAGCCTTGGTGGTGCCGTGGTGGCGCTCGCCGTCGCCGGCATCTCCCTCACTATCTGGCGCAAGCGCCGCGCTTGAGCGGATTCAAATGCTTCCTCTCAGTCGGCTTCTGACGGACGGAGAGGAAGCACCTAGTATCACCATAACTTGAACAATTTCAAAACTGTGCCTCATAACTGGAGGCGCAACCACAATCAACCCTATCAATGAGGAGAAACATGAGAAAGCTGATACGAAAGGCAACCGGACTTACGGTCGGCGTGGCAACACTGCTCGCTGGTCTGGTGCTGCCGATGACGGCCAGTGCCGAGAGCGCATCGCCAATCGACGCCAGTCCGATCATCCACTATTCATTCGATAACGCACTGACGTCCAAGACCATCGCCAACGAGGGCAGCGCGGCCAACAGCGATGCCACCCTATCCGGCGACGCCACGGTGGCCAATGGCCAGATCAACCTGACCGGCTCGCAAACCATTAGCGTGCCGACCACGGCCATCGCCGGTAAGAAGGACGTTACCGTCTCCATCTGGCTCAAGAACAATTACGGCAACGGCAATACCGCCGCCGCGTACATCGGCGCGGCCAAGACCGGCAATTATCCGGCCAACGGCTACTGGCTGCTCAACCCGGCCAACCCGAGTGGCTACGCGAAATCCGTAATGACCAATGCCACTGCGGCCGACCCGAATAACAGCCCGTGGGGCACCGAAGTCGGCCCTGGATCGACGAACGCCGCCACCATCGGCACCAAGGCCACCAGCGATTTGGCTCTGTACACCACCGTCATCAGCGGCACCAACAGCACCATGAGCTTCTACCTCAACGGCAAGCAGGTTGGAGACGCCACCTACACCATTCCGGCCGGTGGCCTGACCAATTACGGCGACCTCGTCGCCTACATTGGCAAGTCCTCCTACGCTGACCCGAACTCCAAGCTCGACGTGGACGATTACGCCGTATACGACACTGCCATCAGCGCCGCAGACGTGACCAAGCTGTATGACGCTCAGGTGCTCGACAAGGCCGAGGCCGCTGTCAAGGCCGCTGTGCCCGCATCCGCTACCGAGGACTTCGCGCTGCCGACCAGCGCCGCTGGCGTGAGCATTGCGTGGAAGTCGGGCAACGCAGCCATCGCCGTTGACAACGCTACCGGCAAGGCCACAGTCACTCGTCCGGCCGCAACCGCAGCTGATGCCGAGGTAACCCTCACCGCCACGTTCGGCAACAACGCCAAAACCGCCGCCTACACGGTCCTCGTGCCGAAGCAGTTCTCCGATGCCGAGCAAGCCAAGGCCGACCTTGACGCCGTCACCATCGAGGACTCCGACGACATCCGTAGCAACTTCTCCGTGCCCACCAAGGGCAACAATGGTTCGACCATCTCGTGGGAAGTGACCGGTGACAAGGATATCGCCACACTAGGCGAAGGCGTGAACGACAAATCTCGAACGGTCACTGTTAAGCGCCCTGCCGCCGGAAGCGATGCCGCCACTGTGACGCTCAAAGCCACTGCCAAGTACGGTACCGCCACCGAAACGAAGACCTTCACCGTCACCATTCAGCCGATGCCTGCCGCCGAAGAGAAGGACGAGGCCTACGTGTGGGCGTTCTTCACCGGCGAGGGCGTGGGCGGCGAGAAAATCAGCCTCGCGGCTTCCAAGGGCAACGATGCGCTCGACTGGAACACGCTGAACAATGGCACTCCGCTGTTCACTTCCGAGTTTGGCGAGAAGGGTTTGCGCGATCCGTTCATCATGAAGTCCAAGGATGGTGACAAGTTCTACATGCTTGCTACCGATCTGAAGATTGACGGTCGTGCCCCCCTCAACGGGCTGAATGGCTTTGCTGGTGCACAGGCTAACGGTTCCAAGTACATTGAGATTTGGAAGTCCGACGATCTGGTCAACTGGTCCAGGCAAAGCCACGTCAAGGTGAGCTCTGATTACGCAGGCAACACTTGGGCGCCTGAGGCCTACTACGACGAGGAAATCGGCAAGTACGTGGTCTATTGGGCCTCGAACCTGTACGACAACACCGACGAGAACAGCCGCAAGCAGCTGACCTACAACCGCATGGTGTACGTCACCACCGATGACTTCGTCAACTTCTCCGACCCGGTAGTGTGGATTGACGTTGATCGCCGAGGCGGTGCAGGCAGTGGATCCATCGATGTGACCGTGCAAAAGGTAGGGGATACCTACTACCGCATCTACAAAGATGAAAACACGATGTCTTTGCGTCAGGAGAAGTCCACAGATTTGACTGCCGCAATTGGTGACGCCGGCGTGAAGAACTACGCCGATGCGCTTAAGGATAGTGCATGGAGCGAAGTTGCCACGAACATCGGTAAAGGCCAGGCTAACGGTTACGGTAAAACCTTCACTTCCGGCGAAGGTCCATCGCTATTCAAGGCCAACGATGGCGATGTGAACGGCTACCAGTACTACCTGTTCGCCGACCAGCCGAGCTATCATCAAGGTCCAAACCACTATGTGCCGATGGCGACTGAGGATATCGCCAGCGGTCAGTGGACCGTTATCGGCAATAAGATGCCTGAGGCGAACTTCCCGACCAACTCCGATGGCGGCAAGCCGCGCCACGGAACCGTGCTGCCCGTGACCCGCGCCCAGTACCAGAAGGTGCTGGAGGCATACGCTCCGGCTGTGGCTGTGAAGTCCGTTGACGCGCTGTCTGCCGAGACGACGGTTGGTGTGGCTCCGACGCTGCCGGAGACCGCGCATCTGACTCATGCGGACGGTTCCGTTTCTGACGTTGCAGTTGAGTGGGATGCCATTGACGCATCTTCCTACGCCAAGACCGGCACCTTCACCGTCAAGGGCATCGCCCGGCTATAACAAGGCTGATTACCAGTCTGGTTGGGATGCCTTCGCCGCCGCGCTCGCCAATGCGCAGCAGGTGTTGCAGAACTCCACCGACCAGCAGGAAGTGGACAAGGCGCTGTCGCAGCTCCAGTCCGCCGCCGACAAGCTGGTCAAGAAGTCCGGCGACTCCGGCAAGACCGACGGCAAGGACGACGGTGCCCAAAAGCCCGCCACCAAGCCGGACAGCGCTCTGTCCAACACCGGCGCCTCGGTGTTCGGTGCGGGTATCACCGCGGTCACACTGCTCGCCGCCGCCGGCGCCGCCTACATCCTCCGCAAGCGCCAGGCCTGAGCTGCTTGCAGCGTAGACCAAGCCCCCTCTGACGGGCCGAGCCGTACAGCAAGCAGCCTACTGGATTGTTCGCTTCATGGCGCGGTCCCATCAGAGGGGGCGTATTGCACGTTCGTCCGACGACGCTGTCGGACGCATAGGCTCTATGGCCCCATAGCTCCAATAGCCATTACCGAACTTCACCACTCAATATCTAGATCTGTTGCGCGGCAAGCAGTATCACCGCGCGCAAGAAGGAGAAGCAATGACAACCAAACCATCGATAGGCAAGCGCCTGCTCGGTGTGATGCTGGCAGTGCCGATGGCGCTTGCCGGCATGGGAATCGGTGCGACCACGGCGGTCGCGGCCGATACCGTTCCGACCGATAATCTCATCGCCGCCTACGACTTCACCACGAAGCCAAGTGACGGCAAGACCGTGGCCAACAGTGCGCCGAACGCTACGCTTGGCGCGGCCGAAGTACAGAACTCCGCCGACTCGCTTTGGGCCGATGATGCCCTCACCCTTTCCGGCGGTGCCAAGACCGGCACCGGCGACTGGGTCAAGTTGCCCTCGAATCTGCTGTCCGGCAAGGACGCCGCCACGGTGCAGTTGGAGGTCAAAGCGGATTCCAGCATGCTCAATGCTTTCCATTTCCTGTGGAACATCGGTAACGACAGCTCCGATACGGAGTATTTCTTCGCCACGCTCAACTGCGGCAGTTCGCGTAACCCGCTCGTCGGCCTGAAATCGGGCGGTACGGAGACGCTCGTGCAGTCCAGCTCCTGCGTGGCCAAGGCCGACCAATGGTTGTCGGTGACCGCCACCATTGATGGCACCGCCGCGAAACTGTACATCGACGGCACGCAGGTGGCATCCGGCACCGTGCCGGCCAAACTGTCCAGCGTCAAGGACCAGTCGCTCAACACCATCGGCCGTTCGCCGTGGCCCGACAACCTGTTCAAGGGCGCGGTCTCGAACTTCCGCGTATACGATGCCGCGCTCACCGCCGATCAGGTCGCCGCGATCAGCACTGCCGATGCCTCAATTCATGCCAGTGAACTCACCGGTTCCGTGCTGAACGGCATCATCATCCCCACGACGGTCGACGATCCGTTCATTTCGCTGCCCACTGCGAACGGCGTGACGTGGGCGTCCTCCGATAGCAGCGTCATCGCGACTGACGGCACAGTCAACCAGCCCGCCAAGGGCGAGGCAGCCAAGACTGTCACGCTGACCGCCGCCGTCACAGTCCGTGGCCAGACCGCTACGAAGGAATTCACGGTCACGGTCAACCCGACCACGAAAACTGCCGCTGAACAGCTCAAGGAAGCCGCGGCCGGCTACGTGATCCCGTCCGTCGTGCGTTCCGGAGACGCCCTCCCGGCGGCTGTGAATGGCACTACCGCCACGGTTACGTCCACTAAGGACGTAGCCGTCGAGGATGGCAAGATCACCATCGATGGCGACGAGGCCACGACCGGTACCATCACCGTCGAGTTCTCCAAGAACGGTCTCGCCGGCATCGAGCCCATTACCAAGGCCTTCACCGTAAAGGTGCTGCCCGCCGCGAAGTCCGCGACCATCGCCGCCTACGATCGCAACGCCACCGGCGAGAATGAGGCCAACAACGGCGACGTCGCCTACAGCATGCACCTCGCGTTGCAGAACGCTGACGGTTCGTACACCCCGTACAACGAGAACTATGGTATCTTCTTCGCACGTTCGCCGAAGGCGCAGAAGCTCAACGAGAACCTTGACGGCAATGACTATCGCAGTCTCAAGGATCCGAGCCTGTTCCGCATGGCCGACGGCACCTATGGTGTGATTTCCGTGCGCACTAACCGTGGCACCGCCACCGGTGATTCCACCGCGAAGTCCAGCGTGCTCATCGCCACTTCCGAAGACCTGCTCACCTATAGCGAACAGGAGAACTCCGGTTCCATCATCGATCTTGGCGAGACCAACGGCGTCAACGCTCCGTACGCCGTGTACGACACCGCCGCCAAGCAGTATGTCGTCGGCTGGGCCGATGACAACGGCGTGGCCAAGTACACCACGTTCGATTCGCTCAAGGGCTCCACATCCAAGCACGGTAGCGTACTGTACGGTTCCGTCGCCAAGTCCGGCGTACTCGCCGCCGACGGTGTGCAGGACATCGCGAACTTCCGCTCCGGTGCCACCATCGCGGTGGACGAGGCCACGGTGAAGGCGCTCAACACCCGTTACGGCCGCTCTGAGAACACCGGCACGAGCAATCTCACTGACATCACCGTCAAGAAGGGCACCTCAATCGATGAGGTGACCGCGCAACTGCCGAAGAACGTGGACCTCACTTACTCCGACGGTTCTACCGGCTCCCTGCCGATTTCCTCATGGAACACTGAGGGCATAGATCTGACGAAGGTGGGTGATTACACTGTCACCGGCACCGTCAAGCAGACCGAATACCAGATTCCGTTCGCCGAGGACCGCGCCGATCCATCGGTGTATAAGTGGCAGTGGACGCATGAGGTCGACGGTAAGGAAGCCACCGAAACCAAGTTCCTGATGATCGCTTCCAACGACATCCAAGGTGACGTCACTTGGCAGCATGGTTCGCCCCACATGCCGTTCCGCATGGCCGACACGATTTCCGGTCTCGCCGACGAGCCGGGCAACCCGAATGCCCTGATTCAGTCGAACGGCTACAACAACAAGGAGGTGTCGCTGCTCAAGGCTGGCGACAAGGACTCCGAGGGTAATGCCATCATGCACAGCTTCTGGGCTCCAGAAATTCATGAGATCGATGGTAGGCTCACGATTCTGTTCATGGCCGGATACGGCAACACATGGTCCAACGGCAAGTCGGTGTACATGCAGCTCAAGCAGGATGTCGACGGTCACGACCTCGATCCGACCGACCCCGATAACTGGACTGTGCCGACACCGATCTACCGCAATGACGCCTCGCTGCTCAACGGTAACAAGCAGCTCGCGGCCACCGCGTCCGGCGGAGTGGGCATGTCGCTCGACATGACCTATTTCCAGGATGCCGACGGCAGGTCCTACTACGCCTGGCAGCAGCTCGGCGCCACCTACATTGCCAAGATGGACCCGAAGGACCCGGCCCATGTGACCAGCTCCCCGGTGCGCATCGTCACCCCGGAGTACGCGTGGAACGCCGCCATAGCCGAAGGTCCGAACGTGACCCTGCGCGACGGCAAGCTGTACCTCATGTTCTCCGGTTCCGGCGTAGGCAAGACCTACACCACCGGTTTGGCCGTGGCTGATGCCGCCGGCTCCGACCTGACCGACCCGGCCAGCTGGACGGCGCTCAACTACCCGATTCAGAAGTCCGGTCCGTTCAACGGCGAGATGCAGCTTGGCACCGGTCACGGCATGTGGAGCGAGGACGAGGACGGCAACCAGGTCTACGTGTTCCACGCCTATGCTACGAAGAATCTCGGATCCGTGAATGCTACCGGCCGCGACATGTTCGTGCGCCGTGTGCACTGGGCCGCCGACGGTATGCCGGTGTTTGACATGAGCTCTTCCGAGGAGCTGGCCTCCAAGACCGTTTCCGTGACAGTGAAGGTGGCTGACGACACGGTTACGGTCGACAAGACCGACCTGTCCAAGGCGCTCGCGTCCGCCAAGCAGCTGCGCGAGTCCGACTACACCGCCGCCTCGTGGAAGGCGTTCGCCGCAGCGTTGGCCTCCGCCGAGAAGGTTTATGCCGACGAGAACGCTTCGCAGAAGGACGTCGACGACGCAACCGCCGCGTTGAACAAGGCGCAGGCCGCGTTGGTGAAGGTCGACGGTTCCGATTCGGGCGATGGCTCGAGCGATTCGACTAAGCCGGGCGACGGCTCGAGCGTTGACACTGGTGCTGTGGACGATAAGACGGGTAACAAGGTCGGTCTATCCAAGACCGGTGCGGCCGTGCTCGGTCTGAGTGGTGTGGCCGTGGCGCTCGCTGCCGCCGGCATCGCCCTGACCCTCCAGCGCAAGCGCCAGAGGCGTTTGTAGGTGAACGAAGGCCGACAGTCCCACGGGCGGAAAGTCGGCCTCAGTCCGTCCGCAATTGCGGACGGACTGTCCTCGTAGCGGACTGAGAGGAACCCTCCTGCCTGCCAACTAGGGGCACCCATCCTCAATATGGGTGGAGACACCGCATCTCATGAATTCAACGGTGTGACGTTCGCGGGAGAGGCTTTCTCTAACTCCTTTCCATATACGCTGGGGAACGGAGATACCGTAACCTACACGGACTACGGATATCGCCACGCTTCCGATAATCAAATTGGGGCGTGGAATGGTTATGCCTCTTGCGGTACTGGGGCTTGCGCTTCGCTGACCAAGGAATACGGGGACTTGCTGGGAAGCGCATGGTTCAACGAATCGAATGGTGATGCTTCGTGAACCATTCCGAACTCTGCCGGGGAGCGTGCCGGCATTGTGCTGACGCTTAATAATCTGACTCCGGGTGAGCGTTATGAGATTCAGCTCTGGACCAATGATTGCCGCATCGCGACGAGTGGCAAGAACTACAATCCCGGCAAAACCACGAATATCGCCGATCTTGGTGGCATGGTGAAGCTTGAACAGAACAGTCAAAAAGCCGCTGGCGGAACCGGACAATACGTCACTGGCATGTTCATCGCATCGGGAACCAGCAAGACCCTCACGCTTGCGGGAAGCAACCCCGATGATTCAGCCGATAGCCGGGAAGCCATCTTGCCCGCGTACCAGTTGCGGAAGATCGGCGCTGACAAGACGGCGCTAAGCGATTTGGTTGCCAAGGCAGAGGGATCGAAGGCATCTGACTATGAGGCGACTTCTTGGGAGTCGTTGGAAGCGGCCCTTGGTGCGGTGGCTATAACAAGGCTGATTACCAGTCTGGTTGGGATGCCTTCGCCGCCGCGCTCGCCAATGCGCAGCAGGTGTTGCAGAGCTCCGCCGACCAGCAGGAAGTGGACGGGGAGCTGTCCGCGCAGCGGACTGAGGGGAGCTCCCTCGTCTTGCACAAAAAGTGAACGTTAACACTAAAATTGTAAGTACTTACAACTAAAAAAAGCGGCCTTGCATCGCCCCAGTCCCTCAAAACGGTGTCGTTCGAGGGGCAAGGCGTCGCATGGCCGTATGAGAACACAGTTCGCGCTGACAAACAAAGCAGCTCCATTAGTGCGAAAAAGGTGCGAAACCCGACCGATAAAGGAGTGGTCGATTATCGCACGATAACAATTTGATAACAAAATCGATGTTTGTTTCCTGTTCAGGAAGCTGAACACCGTTGGTCAATAACTTCGATCCATAACTCAACACAAAACCAAAACCCACAATCAGAGGAGACACATGGGTAGGTGGAAGAAAGCGGTGGCAGCTCTTGCAGTTGTCCCGATGCTGATGGCGTTGGCGCCAGCAGCGAATGCGGTTGAATCGGATACCACCGATTCATCGGCCGCGCAGCGGGCGCTGGCAGCAGCCCTGAAATCAAATGCCAAGGCAGCGGCAGACAGTGATCTGCTCGCCAGTCTTGATTTCGATAACGTCGCTGCAGGCGCTACTGGCACTATTGTCGATGACACCACCGGCACCAAGGCGACCATCAACGGTGCTGCCGCAGTGACTGCCAGCAAGGACGGCACTGCTGCAGTTCAGCTCGGTTCTGGCTTCTGGCTGAATGTGACTAAGTCGGATGATTCGGCTGTGCTCAAGGGCCTGGATGCGGTCACGATTTCGTACGATTCCAAGTCCGCCAGCACCAATCAGGGCTGGTCGGTATTTGCGGCACCGAATACGAATGCGCAGACCTATCAGCAAGAGCATTACCTCGGCGTGATGGATCGCACCACTTCGGTGAACGTTGAGCGTTACAACAACGCTGGTAAGCGCGACACCACCGGCAATGTGAGCAAGGATGGTCTCGCCAGCCAGTGGCGTCACGTCGATTTGGTCATCGACGAGGCCGCTTCCACGCTGTACATTGACGGTGAGCAGGCCGCAACCGTAGCCCCAGCTGATGGCGCGAGCTTCGCTCAGCTCACCGATATTCTCGGCGCAGACGGCGGCGTGCTGCAGATCGGCAAGGCCAACTGGGTGAATGGCGAATACTATACCGGCGCACTTGACAACCTCAAGATTTACGGCTCTGCGCATACTGCTGACCAAATCAAGGAAGCCTACGATTCCACGAAGTCCGATGCCGCCAAGGCCGACGCTAATGCGCTGACCATTAACAACGGCAGCACTGATGTGTATTCCAACATCACACTTCCGGCCAAGGGCTCGGTTAACGGTTCCGCGATTACGTGGAAATCCAGCAACGCAAAGGTCATTACCGATGCGGCAGATGGTGACATCGCAGCTGGTGTCGTTGCTCGTCAGAAAACCGACACCAAGGTGACGCTCACTGCCACCATTACCGATGCTGACGGCAACACGGAAACCAAGGAATTCGAGCTGACCGTCAAGGCCGCCGTCGAACAGCCGAAGACCACGGACTATCTGTTTGCGCACTTCACCGGCACCGAAGGTAGCGCTACCGACGAGCAGATGTACTTCGCCACCAGCAAGGATGGCCTGAGCTGGCATGACACCCGCGAGTCCGGCGATCCGGTACTCAGCTGGAACAACAGCCAGACCGGCAACTCTCGTGGTAAGGACAACGGCGTGCGCGACCCGTATCTGGTCCGCTCTCCGGAAGGCGACACCGTCTACCTCATCGCTACCGAGCTGAGCATCCATAACCGTGGCGGTTGGGGCGCGGCCACCGCTACCACCAATGGCAGCACCAACCTAATCGTGTGGGAGTCGCATGACTTCGTCAACTGGAGCGAACCGCGCGCCGTTGACGTTGCCTCTCAGATTCCGGGAGCCGGCATGGCTTGGGCTCCGGAAGCCTACTGGGATGATGTGAACAAGCAGTACATGGTGTACTGGGCCACTGCTTCCGACGCGGACAACAAGTCCGGTGATCGCACCAATATGTACTACTCCACCACGCGTGATTTCGTGAACTTCACGACGCCTGTCAAGTGGATCGACCGAGTCAAGTCCGTTATCGATACCACGATGATTAAGGCCGATGACGGCTATTACTATCGTGTGTCCGGTGACACGTACCTCGGTGTTGAGCGTAGCAAGGATCCGTATGCCACAACGCTCACCACTGGTGACACAATTGCGAATGGTTACTACAACACTGACAGTGATCCGAACCAGTGGACGCTTGTCGGTACATTCGGTGACCTGACTGGTACCGGTCTGACCGGTGCGCAGCTGGAAGGCCCGGAGCTGTTCTTCTACAATGAAGATGACGTGCAGACCAGTGATGCGGGCAAGAAGATGCTCTACGGTCTGATGTGGGACCAGTACTCAGCCGGTAAGGGTTACACCCCATACCGTTCTGCCGATTTAGGCAGCACTGATAAGGCTGATTGGGGCTTTGCCTCTGATGTGAACTTCGGTTCGCTCAAGAAGCGTCACGGCACCATCCTGCCTGTCACTGAAACCGAGTACAACGCAATCCTGAAGGCATTCGATAAGAACAAGGACACCGAGCCAGTCACACCCGATGAAGACGGCTCCGGTCCGATTGCCGAGTATGACTTCGAAGACAGCAAGGGTACCGACACCACTGAGAACAGCAACGACTTGACCTTCAACGGCAACGCCAAGGTCTCCGAGGATGCCGAAAAGGGCAAGGTGCTTAAGCTCGACGGCTCTGACGGCGCCTACGCCGAGTTCCCGAAGGGCCTGTTCGATGGCCGTAACAAGCTGACTGTGCAGATGGATGTCAAGTCGGAGATCAATAAAAACCAGTTCACGTTCGCTTTCGGCCAGAACTCCACCAAGTACTACTTCCTGAAGTACAACAACTCCGGCGAGCTCGCCAGCCGCATCACCACCAACTCGTATGGTGCGGAGGACGCGGCTAACGCTACGTTGTCTGGCAACGGCGCATGGCATCGTGTCACGGTCACGTTGGACGACAACGTGATGACCGTGTACTCTGACGGTGCGCAGGTGGCTCAGAACAAGGCGACCAAGAACAAGGTCACCGATTTGGGTAACGATCTGCTGGCCTACTTGGGCAAGTCCTTCTACAACGACCCATACTTCAAGGGTTCGTTCGACAATGTGAACGTGTGGAACCGCGCGCTCACTGCTCAGGAAGTCGAGAAGACCAGCCCGATTGCTCTGCAGGGTATTTCTGTGGGCACTGTGCCGTCCGACCCGAACTCGCTGCGTGGCACTGACGACCACTCTCAGGTCCGTTCCACCCTCGACTGGTCCACGAAGACCGTCACCACCGTGCTCAACCGCCGTGGCGGCGCGACCAAGGTGCCCGTCAAGGTGTCTGTCAACCGTAGCGACGACTCCATCAAGCTCACCCTTGATGGTCAGGCGTTCACCAATGGTGGTACGGCCGACCTGGCTAAGGACCGTACTTTGGTCGTTGATTTGGGCGACGGTGCGCCGCAGACCTGGACGCTGAAGAAGGTCACCGTGGGCAACAACCCGGTACTGCCCGGCCAGTACGCCGACCCGGACATCGACTACTTCGACGGCAAGTTCTGGATCTACCCGACCACCGACGGCTTCTCCGGCTGGAGCGGCAACTACTTCCATGCGTTCAGCTCCACCGACTTGGTGAACTGGACCGACGAGGGCGTGATCCTCGATGTCAATAAGGACCACCAGCCGACCACCGATGGCGATGAGAACACCGCCATCTCCCCGTGGTCCGTGGGCTCCGCGTGGGCGCCGACCATCGAGAAGAAGAACGGCAAGTACTACTTCTACTACTGCGCGAAGTTGCCGAACGGTACATCCGCCATCGGCGTCGCCGTGGCCGACAACCCGGCCGGCCCGTACAAGGCCGCCGACCAACCGCTGGTCACTCGCACGATGGAAGGCGTCACCGTTGGACAGGCCATCGACCCGTCCATCTTCACCGACCCGAACACCGGCAAGTCGTACATCCTGTACGGCAACGGTTCGCCCGCCATCGCCGAACTCAACGACGACATGGTGAGCATCAAGGCCGGTACGGTGAAGAAGCTCAACGGTCTGAACGGCTTCCGCGAGTCCGTGGTCGTCGCCTACCGCGACGGCAAGTACCACTGGACCTGGTCGTGCGACGACGCCAACTCCCCGAACTACCATGTGAGGTACGGCGTCTCCGATTCCATCGACGGCACCATCACCTACAAGGGTGTGCTGCTGCAGAAGGATTCCTCCAAGAACCTGCAAGGTACCGCGCACCAGTCCGACGTGCATGTGACCGACGCGGACGGCAACGACCGTTGGCTCATGGCCTACCATCGCCACTACACGCCGCTCGGCGTGTTCACCTCCGGCCTCGGCTACCACCGTGAAACCGCCATCGACGAGATCACCTTCGACGCGGACGGCCTGATGCAGACCATTCACCCGACCGACGAAGGCGTGTCCATTGAGATGGCCGATACGACGGCGCTTGATGGCGCGATTGAAGCGGCCGACAAGCTCGGCACCGATGGCTCTGCTTACACCGAGGCCAGCTGGAAGGCATTCGAGGATGCGCTCGCCGCAGCCAAGACGGCCAAGCAGACCTTCCTTGACTCCGGCCTGTCTCAGGCTGATGTCGATGCCGCCGCCAAGGCCCTGACCGACGCGCAGAATGCGTTGGAGGAGAGCCAGCCCGAGCCGGAGCACCCGGCCGCAGGCACGATCCTCTCCATCGCCGTGACCGCGCAGCCCGCCAAGGCCGAGTACAAGGTTGGTGAAGCGCTCGACGTTGCCGGTCTGGTCGTCACCGCGACCGTGGCCGATGGCAACGGCGGCTCCACCACCCGTGAGCTCGCCGCCGATGAGTACGAGCTGCTCGGCTTCGACTCCTCGAAGGCCTCCGACAAGGTGACCGTGACCGTGCAGTCTGTGGCCGATTCGACCAAGACCGCCACGTTCACCGTGAAGGTCGTTGCCGACGAGACGCCGACTCCGGATCCCGATCTGGCCACTGAGGAAGAGCTCAAGCAGCTCGAAGATGCCATTGCCAAGGCCGAAGCCGAGAATCTGAACCAGGACGATTACACCGCCGATTCGTGGAAGGCTTACGCCGATGCGCTGGCCCAAGCGAAGAAGGTGCTCGCCAAGGAGAACGCCACCTCCACCGAGGTCCAGGATGCGATTCGTCACCTGACCGAGGCCCGCAAGGCCCTCGTGAAGGTCTCCGCTGATGGCAAGAAGCCGGGTGCCGTCATCTCCGACACTGGTGTCGCCGTCTTCGGCGTGGCTGGTGCCGTGGTGGTCCTCGCCGCCGCCGGTATTGCCCTGACCATCTGGCGCAAGCGCCGTATCTGACCCCTCATTTGCAAAAAACTCTCACTGACGTTGAGTCAGTGAGAGTTTTTTGCAATTGGGCCTTAGGGCTCATACCTATCTGGCGTTGGGGGCGCTTGTTACGGCTATGCAGTGCGATAGGTTTGGTTACTGCTCTGCGGTTTGTCGGGCAAGCCTAGAACAAGTTGACCAGGTACGACCAATGGTTGCACATAAGTGCGCATTGCATATGCAGTGCTATCCAGCCCAATGAAGTTTGCGATTTGTCGGCGGGCTCTCGGTGTTGCACAGAATTGCAGAATTGCGGCATTACGCTCTTCGGGCCGGATTCTGCGCCGGGAATTAGGCCTCTGACCGTTTGCCTGATAGTCCAGTCGGTTGAACGCTTCGTGACTCATAACGGATGGCAACGTAGTTCGGGCGAGAGGCGAATACAACGTGGCTCTGAACTCTCCACGAGTGTTTTCGAATAATGGAGCGGCCATTCCCGTTTCTGAAGCAAGTCTGCGTACGGTGGGGATACCAGAATAACGATTCTTCGTCACTCGTAGAACCTCCAGCGCATTTGCGATAACTGGATTGCGTGTATCTGGTTGAATAGTGCCAAGCTGATCGATGGTGAGCCTTCCATATAGGCTACCGGGATTGATGATGGTCATACGATCGTCGAGAATCTGCAGCTGTATCGGCATACCCTGTGTGTGGATGCTGTAGTCACGGTGTATGAGTGCATTTAATATCAATTCGCGGACGGCCTCAATTGGATATTCAGCGGCATCCATTCTTTCGCCGTTTTCGGGAGAGATGATAGTTGTTGTGCGAATATTCTTGCGTATAAAGGCGATGGCTCCGCGCAGCTGTTCGTCAAGCGGCCCCTCAATGCGAGCATTGTCGATGAACCGTTCTTCGTTTGGCCTTGTATCGCCGATTTGCGTGCCGGGGATTCGCGTTGCGATGATAGATAACTGAGGGAAGAATGCCTGTGGATACGTGGAAAATAGCATAATCCCGGCTAGTGTCGGCTTTCCGTTCCGCAAAACGCTGGTGAGTTCCAGAATGTGTGATTCGTCCATCCGCGCAAAATGTGGGCGCTCACTTTTGAGCGCGAGTTCATGCCGCAGTAGGGAGTCTTGGTTGAGGTCATCGGCTTCGGCGCGTTCCACGATGCGTATTTCGTCCTCGTATTTGCGGCGAAACGCTTCGTAGCTGTAGATTTCGTACTCTGTCATCTTTTGACGTTGTGTTTGAGATTTTCAGGTTGCCTCGGCGGCGCGATTGCGTGTTCATTGCAGCGACTCGATTGGCTCGCAAGTCCGTATTGAGATTCGTTGTCGGTGTCGGTCAGTGGCTGCTAGTGTGTGGCAAGCAGAGCGAACTGCATGCCACACGTCGGTGCATAAGCGAAAATCGCGTGAGCTGCGCGAAGAAGACCGGCTTATGAGAGGGTCGCCGGTCTGGCAGAGAAGAATCAATGGTATGTCCGATATGGTTTATGCGGTATATGCTGTCCAAACGCACAGATGTGATGTGCGGAAATTGCTTCGACGGATACCCCCTGCCTCCCTGTCTGTATTTCAGTGAGCGCTAACGGTATAATGCATAAACACTTACACAGTGTGCTGATGCTGCGCTGGGATTCTGCGAATCTCTTGTGTTTCGTGGGTTTTTGGCTTGGTGTCACGCTCCCCACAGTGATGCGGGTGCATATTGGGTTGGGCGGTGGAAGGAGCCGCCGCTGTTGTGTTCGATGGACGCAGCATCCAGCCTGATAACAATTTGATAACAATGGGGTCAAAGTAGGAGAGGCTCTCAACGTATGAGAACTATCGATAAAGGGAAAGGCGCGTGGCGCAAAGGTATTGCGGCGGTAGCTGCAATACCGATGGTGTTCACGCTCATGACTGCGGGAACGGCTGGGGCTGCAGAAGTGGACTCCAGCATTCAGCCGGCCACAAGTGATACTAACAAGGTGCTCGATCTCGGTTTCGACGGCAACCTGACCGACAACAGTGCCGCTGCAAACACCGTCACCGAATATAAGGGCACCGCCACCTATGTTGACGGCGTGGATGGCAAGGCCATTACGCTGAGCCAAGGCGCGCTCAGCCTTGGCGCAAGCCAGAAGCTCCAGCCGGAAAGCCTGTCGCTCTCGTTCTGGTGGAACCCCAGCAAGACGATGACCGGCGAGCAGATTCTGATGTGGGGCAAGGGCAAGTACAACGAAAACGGTTGGTACCTGAGTTCCAATTCTGATACTAAGCCGCTCGTGCTGTCGGTCGGCGTGGGCTCCGGCGGCTCCGGCTCCGGCCAGCCGCTCGAATTCAACCTGTCAGGCAAGCGCGCGGATGTCTTCCCCGTGAACACGTGGACCCATGTGATGGTCACGTTCGATGCCAAGACCAAGACCGCGAAGTTCTACATCAATGGTGAGGCGCAGACTGCTGCCTCTGATAACACCGCTTCTGCCGGCACCATCGTGGCCGACGACACCACCAAGTACATCGGCTGGAATGGTGCCCATGCTTCCGGTGGCCAGCTCACCGGTATGTTGGATGACGTGAAACTGTGGAATACCGTGGCCAACACCGCCGATGCGGAGCGTGAAGTCAAGGTCGGTGACAAGAGTTTTGACGCTACCACGCTGGCTCAGGCCGCGCTCGACAAGGTGAATATCGCTACTTCGGCAACCTCCAACCTGACCTTCAACACTGAAGCGGCCAATGGTGCAACGCTGACGTACGCTTCCGATAACGAAGCGGTTATCTCCAATGAGGGTGTCGTAACCCGTCCGGCTGTGGGCGAGGCCGATGGCACCGCAAAGATTACCGTCACTGCCTCCTACGGCTCCAAGGCCGTTTCCAAAACCGTGACCGTCACCGTGCCAGCGCAGACCGAAAACGGTGGTGGACACGACGTGCAATACCTTAAGAACTACCTCTCCGAGCAGGGCATGGAGAACGTCACCGTAGCCGACGAATACCTGCAGAACGCCGGTAAGAAGGAAGTCGAGTATCTGCTGAGCTTTGAGCCGGACCGTCTGCTGGTCGAGTTCCGTGCACAGGCCGGTCTCGACACCAAGGGCGCGAAGAACTACGGCGGTTGGGAGAACGGCCCGGACGAGAGCCGCAACCCTGACGGCAGCAGCAAACCGGGACGCTTCACCGGTCACTTCGTGGGTCACTGGATTTCCGCGGCCTCGCAGGCGCAGCGCTCCACCTTTGCCACGGCTGATCAGAAGGCCCAGCTCTCCGCAAACCTCACTGCTGTAGTCAAGGGCATCCGTGAGGCGCAGGAAGCCTATGCCAAGAAGGACACCGCCAACGCTGGTTTCTTCCCCGCATTCTCCGCGAGCGTGGTGCCGAACGGTGGCGGCGGCCTGATCGTGCCGTTCTACAACCTGCACAAGGTTGAGGCCGGCATGGTGCAGGCATACGACTACTCCACCGACGCTGAAACTCGCGAAACCGCCAAGGCCGCCGCGGTCGACTTCGCCAAGTGGGTTGTCAACTGGAAGTCCGCACACGCCTCCACCGACATGCTGCGCACTGAATACGGCGGCATGAATGACGCCCTCTATCAGGTCGCCGAAATCGCCGATGCATCCGACAAGCAGACCGTGCTCACGGCCGCGCACCTGTTCGATGAGACCGCGCTGTTCCAGAAGCTCGCCAATGGCCAGGATCCGCTCAACGGCTTGCACGCCAACACCACGATTCCGAAGCTCACCGGTGCCATGCAGCGATACGTGGCCTACACCGAGGATGAGGACCTGTACAACAGCCTTTCCGCCGACGAGCAAGGCAAGCTCACCAGCCTGTACCTGAAGGCTGCGCAGAACTTCTTCGATATCGTTGTGAAGGATCACACCTATGTGAACGGCGGCAACTCGCAGTCCGAGCACTTCCACGTGGCCGGTGAACTGTGGAAGGACGCCACCCAGAACGGCGACCAGAACGGCGGCTACCGCAACTTCTCCACCGTGGAGACCTGCAACGAGTACAACATGCTCAAGCTGGCCCGCATCCTGTTCCAGGTGACCAAGGATTCCAAGTACTCCGAGTACTACGAGCACACGTTCATCAACGCGATCGTGGCCTCCCAGAACCCGGAAACCGGTATGACCACGTACTTCCAGCCGATGAAGGCCGGCTACCCGAAGGTATTCGGCATCACCGGCACCGACTACGACGCCGACTGGTTCGGCGGCGCGATTGGCGAGTATTGGTGCTGCCAGGGTACCGGTATCGAGAACTTCGCCAAGCTCAACGATTCTTTCTACTTCACCGACGAGAACAATGTTTACGTGAATATGTTCTGGTCGTCCACCTACACGGACACACGCCACAACCTGACCATCACGCAGACCGCCAATGTGCCGAAAACCGAGGACGTCACGTTCGAAGTCTCCGGTACCGGTTCCGCGAACCTCAAGTTGCGCGTGCCGGACTGGGCCATCACCAATGGTGTGAAGCTCGTTGTTGACGGTACTGAGCAGGCTCTGACTAAGGACGAGAACGGTTGGGTGACGGTCGCCATCAAGGATGGCGCCAAGATTACCTACACCTTGCCCGCTAAGTTGCAGGCCATCGATGCCGCCGACAACAAGGATTGGGTCGCCTTCCAGTACGGCCCGGTCGTACTCGCCGGTGCGCTGACCGATACCAACTACAAGACGAACTACTCCTACGGTGGTGTCAAGGTGCGCGTGGCCAACTACGATTCCGAGGCCAACGCCAAGGCTGCGGTCATCCCGACCTCTGGCTCGGTCACTGACTGGCTCAAGGGCATCAAGGAGGACGCGTCCGAAGGCAGCAACCTCGTGCGTGCCGACGATCCGAACACCGGCAACCGCGAAACCCTGAGCTTCAAGTTCGCCAATGTTGACGGTGACGCCGCCGACCTCACGCTCCAACCCTACTACTCCACGTACAAGACCACGTACGCGATCTACTGGGATATGGCCGAGGTCGATTCCGAAACCTACCAGAACAACATCTTCAAGAAGAAGACCGACGCTGCAACCCAGTCGATCATCATCGACGCGGTTGACGCCTTCGACAACGAGTTCCAGCAGGAGCTCGCCCACAACGCCGCTAAGTCCGACGACTCCAACGCCGGCACCTACGAGGACAAGCAGTACCGTGACGCCAAGGCCGACGGCTGGTTCAGCTACGATCTCAAGGTGAACACCGAGGCCGATGCCAAGAACTACCTGAGCGTCCAGTACCAGTCCGCCGATGCGGGCCGCACGTTCAGCATGATCGTGGATCCGACCCCGGTCGCCGACAACTCGAAGGGCGAGGTCTCCGCCAACGCGAAGACCTACACCGTCACGATCGAGAACAAGGGCTTGAAGGCCTTCTACTGGGATGTCCAGCAACTGCCCGCCGACCTGATTGCCGAGGCCAAGGACGGCAAGGTGCGCGTGCTGTTCAAGTCCACCGGCGGTCTCGTCGGCGGCGTATACGGCGTGCGCATGCAGAACGCTGCGGCGTTGTCTACCGATGCCTCGCTGAAGTCGCTTTCCTTCGACAAGGGCACTCTTGACCCGACCTTCGATGGTTCCAAGACCCAGTACACGCTCACCGTTCCGGCCGGTACTGAGTCCGTCGATGCCACCATCGGCGTGAAGGATGCCGGTGCCTACGTCAAGGTCGATGGCATCATCATCGATGACACCAAGGCCCGCACCATCGCGCTGACCGACGACGTGACCACTGTGGAAATCACTTCCTACGCGCAGGATCACAAGGCCGTGAAGCACTACTCGGTGCAGATCGTGCGTGGCGACGCCACTGTGCCCGCCGCCAGTGATCCGGTGCTTGAGTACACCTTCGACACGGACACCATCGTCAAGGACGGCACTATCGACAACACTGGTACCGCAGGCGACAAGCTCGACGGTAAGGTCGTGAACGATGGCGCATCGGCAAGCGACCATGCCGACAATGGCAAGGCGCTCACCCTGACCGGTGGTGACAAGGGCTCCGCGTCTCCGTACGTGCAGATTCCGGCCGGCCTGATTGATGCCAGCCAGAAGGACATCACCATTTCCGCCGACTACCAGTGGGACGGCAACAACACCTGCATCTACCCGTGGGCGTTGGGCAAGGACACCAAGGATTATTTGGTGAACATCGTCTCCTGTGGTTCCAATACACGAGTCGAGGCCTCGAAGTCCGGTACCCAGACTCAGCTTGCCGGTTCCACTCCGGCCAAGAACACGTGGGTTCACGTGGATGTGGTGGTTAAGGGCGGTAAGTCCATTGCCTACTACCTTGACGGCGAACTGATCAAGCAGGTCTCGACCACGCTGACCGCCGCCGACTTTGTTGGCACAAACAACATTGCCGGTTACCTCGGTAAGTCGTTCTATAACGACCCGTACTTCGGTGGTCAGATCGACAACTTCAAGGTATGGAACCGTGCCGTCACCGCCGCCGATCTCTTCAACCCGGACAAGGGTGACGAGCCGACTCCGACTCCGTCCAGCGATGCCACGCTGAAGTCCCTCACCGTGGCCGGTCAGACAGTTGACCTTGCGGCTGCCGCTACTGAGGACGGTGCTTCGCTGACCGTTGATGATCCGACCGCTGTTAAGGCTTCGGATGTGGTATTTGAGGCCAACGACTCCAGCGCCACTGCCAAGGTGAACGTCAATGACGGTGTGGTGACGGTCATCGTCACCGCCGCAGACGGCAAGACCACCGAGATCTACACGGTCAAGCTGGTCAAGAAGACTGTACCGGTCGAGTCCATCGCCATTTTCGGCGACGGTGTGGCTGAAGGCAAGTTGGCTCTGGAAACCGGCAAGTCCGTGAAGCTCACTGCTACTGTCACTCCGACGGATGCAGATGACGCTGCGGTCTCGTGGTCGGTCGAGGGCGATGCCGTGACCGTTGACAAGACCGGTCTCGTGAAGGCCGTCAAGGCTGGCACCGCAACAGTAACCGCGACCGCAGGCGGCAAGACCGCTTCCATCACCGTGACTGTTACCGACCCGGTCGTTCCTCCGGCACCTTCCGTTGATTCCGTCGCCATCACAGGTAGCGAGGTCAAGGACGGCAAGCTGGAGCTCAAGGTTGGCGGCGAAGCGACTCTCACCGCCGACGTGACGGTGACCGGTGATATCGCCAAGACCGTGACCTGGACCTCCTCCGACGAGAAGATCGCAACTGTGGATGCGAACGGCAACGTCAAGGCCGTGGCTGAAGGTAATGCAACTATTACCGCCACGTCTACCGAAGACGCCACCAAGTCCGCTTCCGTCGCGGTGACCGTCACCAAGAAGACCACCACCGAGCCAGAGCAGCCTGAGCAGCCGAGCAAGCCGGAGCAGCCCGCCCCGGCAGAGAAGGATCTGACTGACGCGAACCATGTGGACGACCTCATCACCGCCGAATCCATAAAGCCGGGTGCCAAGCTGACGTTGAACGTGGGCAAGGCATTCGCAGGCAAGACGGTGAACGTGTACGCCTTCTCCAACGGCAAGGCCGTGCTGGTCGCCTCCGGTGTGACCGTCTCCAAGGACGGCACTGTGGTGGTGACTGTGCCCGCCGACCTGAAGCTGGGCGCCACGAAGTTCGCTGTCCAGTTCGCTGACGATTCGCTGGTCTGGGATGCGGTCAACGTGGCCAAGCCCACCGCCGAACAGCCCAAGGCCGACGAAACCGCCAACACCGGTGCCGCCATCCTCGGCGCAGTAGCCCTCATGGCCCTCCTAGCCGCCGCTGGCGCTGCCCTCATCATCTGGCGCAAGCGTCAAATCTGACCCCAATTGCAAAAAACTCTCACTGACGCTTAGTCAGTGAGAGAAATTTGCAACGAGTGGCCTGATTTTGCAAAAAACTCTCGCTGGGCATCCCTCAGTGAGAGTTTTTTGCAATAGGGGGCTTATCGCTTCGCCTGAGTGAGCTGGTAGGCGGCGAAGAGAATGGCGAGCCAGATCACGCCGGCGATAACGGCGACGCGGTAGCTGGCGGAGAAGCACATGAGCACCACCAGCAGTGCCAAGAACGCCAACACCACCCACGGGGTCACCTTAGCGAACGGCAGCTTGAAGTGAATCGCGTCGAGCGCTTCCTTGCCGGACTTGCCGGCCAGTTCGGAATCCTCGGGAGCGCCGCCCGCGGCGACCACCTTACGGAACTTCATTTCGGTGAGCATGATCATCGTCCAGTTGATGATGCCGGCAATGGTGGCAATCGACATCAGATAGTTGAACGCGAACTCAGGCCACACGAACACCACGACCACGGCGATGGCGGTGATCACGGCGGACGTCAGCACGCCGGCCACCGGCACGCCCTTAGCGTTGAGCTTGCCCAGATACGCGGGTGCATTGCCTTGTTTGGCCAGCGAATACAGCATGCGGGAGTTGGCGTACAGGCCGGAGTTGTAGACGCTCATCACAGCGGTCAGGCACACGAAGTTGAGGATGCCGGCGGCCGCGTGGATGCCCACGGAATCGAAGATTTGCACGAACGGGCTGGGAACATCGTCTCCGCCGATGGTGTTCCACGGTATTACGGCCATGATTACGCCGAGCGCGCCAATGTAGAACACGAGAATTCGCCAGATAATGTCATTGGTGGCGCGGGGAATCGTACGACGAGGGTCCTCGGTTTCGCCGGCGGTGATGCCGATGAGCTCGGTGCCGCCGAAGCTGAACATCACCACGACAAGCGCCATCAACAGGCCGGTCCAGGTGCCGTCCTTAGTCTGCTCCATGAGACCGTTCGGGAAGAAGCCCCCTTCCAAGGTGAACCAGTTGGCAAAGCTCGCTTTGATGCCGGATGCGGTGGGCAGAGCGAAGATGATGACGGCCAGGCCGCCGACGATCATGGCGATCACGGCCACAATCTTGATAATGGCGAACCAGAACTCGAACTCACCGAACTTGGAGACGCCCAGCAGGTTGGCGGCGCAGATAATCACCAAGAACACGGCCGCCGACACCCATGTCGGAATCGCCGGGAACCAGTAGTTTACGAATTTGCCCACCACGGACAGCTCAACCATCGAGACGAGGATGTAATTGAACCAGTAGTTCCAACCGGAGATGAAGCCGGCGCGCTTGGACCAGTAGCGAGTGGCGTAGTAGCTGAACGCGCCCGCCTTCGGATCCTCAACGGACATTTCGCTCAGCGCGCGCACGATCATGAAGATTGCGAAGCCGCCAACCAAGTAGGCGAGCAGAATCGAGGGGCCGGCCAGCGCGATGGATTCGCTGGAACCATAGAACAGGCCGGTTCCGATGGCGCCGCCCAGTGCAATCAGCTGGATATGACGGTTCTTCAGTGACTTGCGCAGCGTGGCCGGCACCGGCACGTCGTCGGTTTCGCGCGGCTTCTTAGGCGCATCAGCAGTACTCATTGTGCCCTTCTCTCACATTTCTTGGGTTTTGGCGCACGCGGGGCTTGCCGCGATGCGCAACGTTCGTTATTCTATGCCGCCGTATCGTCTCAGAAATGGTCAATCGTCTATTTGTGCGCTATCGCAAGCGCGGGCGTGGGCGCGGCCGGTGAGCAGGCGAAGCTATAGCGAGCGATGCTTATGAAACCGCACGCTTCACTGAGTTCACTGAATTCACCGTGTTCACTGCGTGGCAGGCATACACATGGTGAAGATGGTGTGGGACACCGATTCGGGAGAGGCCGCGAGATCGGTGGCGAGCCAATATTGCAAAAGCCCAATGCTGCCGGACACGGCGAATCGCATACGCATTTGGGCCTCGACCGGGTCGTTGGCGGCGGGCTGCAGCTGCTCGGCGACTGTCTGCCGGCTGTAAATAAGTCCCAGTAGCTGCTGTTGGAAGCCGATATCTGCTTTCGGGCTCATCAATACCTGCAGATGCTTGCGATTGTCGGCGATGTATTGGCAGATACGTTCGATGACGTGCTCGATGCCGGCTGAATCAGGCTGCGCGAGCAACTGGTCGAGCGCGGCAGTAACCCAGGCCATGGTCTCGTCTTCGATATCGTGCAGTAGATCTTCAATGCTTGTGTAATGCGCATAGAACGTGGAACGGTTCACGTCCGCCCGCTCGCACAATGCCTTGACGGTGATGGACCCAAGCGGCTGGTCCTGCAGCAGCTCGACGAGCGCGTCTTGCATGGCGAGCCGTGTGTATCGGGTGCGGCGGCTTTCCGTCAATTCTTTGGCCATGGCCTTCTCCCCAAATTCCGACAACCCACAATCCAACTGTTGGTTGCAGAACCGACACAGTGTTGTTTTACTTGAGTATAGCAGGAAGTTCTGGCGGGGCCTATGGGGCTAGGTGGCTGCCACGAGCGCGTTGGAGGTGTGCGATGGCGTATATCGAATTCGACCATGTGGTCAAGGAATATCCTTCTGGCAGCAGTGTGATTCGCGCGCTCGACGAGGCCAGCTTTACCGCCGAACAAGGCGAATTAAGCGTGATTCTGGGACAGTCCGGTGCCGGCAAAACCACGGCATTGAACATTCTGGGCGGCATGGATACCGCCACAACCGGCCGCGTAGTGGTCGGCGGGCGCGATATTACGGGCCTGCGGAAAAAGGGACTGGTGACCTACCGGCGCAACGACATCGGCTTCGTTTTCCAGTTCTACAATCTTGTGCCGAACCTTACCGCGCTGGAAAACGTGGAGCTTGCCTCACAGATTTGCCCCGACCATTTCGACCCGGTGGAAACCTTGTACAAGGTCGGGTTGGGGGAGCGCATGGGGAACTTCCCAGCGCAACTGTCCGGCGGCGAACAACAGCGTGTATCCATCGCCCGCGCGATTGCCAAAAAGCCGAAGCTGTTGTTGTGCGATGAGCCGACCGGTGCGCTCGATTACGAGACCGGCAAGGAAGTGCTGCAGTTGCTGCAGGATATTTGCCAAACACAAGGCATGACCGTAATGATCATCACGCATAATTCCGCGCTTGCACCGATGGCTCACAAAGTGATTCGCTTCCGCTCCGGCAAGGTGACCAGCGAGGAGGTCAACGCAACGCCGCGGCCCATCGCCGATATCGAATGGTAGGTGATTGGCGATGCTCACTGCAAGACACTCTGTGAAACGCCCCGTGAAACAAGCGAGGCGATTCGTGAAACAACCTGTGAAACATTCTGTGAAACGGCGGAACCTCGACGATAGCGGCGGTCGAGGAGCGGGCGTTTCTGCGGTATTTGCCAAAGATACGTTGCGTTGCTGGCTGCGCAGCTGGAAGAGGTTCGTCTCGATCGCCGTCATCACGCTGCTTGGCGTGGCCGTGCTGACCGGCATCTACGCCGGATGCCGCGATGCTTTTCTGGCGGCCGGTCGTTTTTACGATCAGCAGGGACTGCATGACCTGCAGGTGCTATCCACATACGGCCTGACCGATGATGATGCGGCGGCACTGCGCCGAATCGACGGTGTGCAAACCGTGCAGCCCGAACGTTCTCAGACGGTGACCACGTTGGTGGACGGCACCAAGAAAACCGTGACCATGCAGGAAATCGGTACCGAAGGGCTTGATCAGCCGTACCTGCAACAAGGCAAACTGCCGAACAAGGCCGGCGAAGTGGCGGTGACTCAGCAGTTCCTGAACGATAGCGGACTCAAGATTGGCGGCACCATTACTGTGACGCCACAAGACACCTCTTCATCCGTCATATCGGTAGCGGCCACGGAGACTGACGATTCCAATAATGCCGATACGGTAGGTGTCGCCGCCAATGCCTCGGCATCCGATGCGAAGTCCGCCGCCAATACGGACGCCGACGCCGAGCAATCCCCGCAGTTCCCCACGAAACTCACCATCACCGGCGTCGTACTTGACCCGCGCGACCTCAACAATCCAGACGGCTATTCGGGCATGACCTCCTTCCGGTCCACCTCATCCGAGGACTATACGTTCTTTGCACCCAGCGACGGCGTGACCGGCAATATATACACTGCGATATCGGTTGCCGTCACTGGTGCGTCCGATTTTGACACGTTTTCCGATGCCTACGATGAAGCCGTCAAAACCGTGGCCGACCGTATCGAACATCAGATACAGACCACACGCCAGAAAGCCCGTCGTCAACAGATCGTCTCCAGCGCGCAGCGCAAACTGGACGATGCCCAAGACGAGGCCAACGAGCAGCTGGACGAAGCCCAGAAGCAGATCGACGACAACTGGGCCGAGCTGGAAGCCAACGAAACGACATTGCAAGATAGCCGTACCGAATTGGAGAACAACAGGACAACCATTACCGATGGCGAACGGCAGCTCGCCGATGGACGTGCGCAGATTGCAACGGCCCGTCAACAGATCGCGCAAGGTCGCCAGCAGATAGCCGAAGCGCGCACCCAGCTCGAATCAGGCAAAACGCAGCTCACCTCGGCTCGCAAACAGCTCGATGCGGCGCAAACGGAACTGACCGCCAATCGCACGAAAATCGAACAGGGCATTACCCAAATCGACCAAGGCGTGGCACAAATTGATCAGATGCTGTCCATGATTCAACAGGCCGACAATCTACTGGCGCAACTTGACCCGAATATCGACTTCAACTCACCCACATGGCAGGCCATCAAGCAACTGCTCGCGCGCCTTGGCATTACCCTGCCTGAAGTGCCGTCAATCAGTGAGCTGCGGCAACAGCTGGCCGCCAAGCAAACGGAACTGCAAACGCAGCGAGACAGTCTGACCCAGCAGAAAGCCGATTTGCAGCGCACATTAAACGAAACCATTGCCCCCGCACAATCCACCTTGGACCAGCAGAACGCGCAACTGACCGCCAAGGAACAGGAAGCGGCTGCAGGAGAGGCACAGCTCAATACCAAATCCGCGGAACTCGAAGCGAATGCCGCAACCCTCGAAACCCAGTCGGCGCAACTTGAAGCGCAGGCCGCCCAACTGGCCAGCGGCAAGCAGCAGCTCGAAGAAGGCGAGCGGCAGCTGGAAGAAGGCGAACAACAGCTCGCGGACGGCAAGGCGAAACTGGATGATGCGCAGTCTGAACTCGATGCGAAGCGAAGCGAAGCGGAAAGCGAATTCGCCAAGCAGCAACGGCGCATCGACGATGTGGCCAACGCACGTTGGTATGTGCAGACACGCGCTTCGATCGACGGATTCAGCTCGCTCAAATCAGACGTCAGTTCCATCGAATCCATCGGCCGCGCATTCCCGATTGTGTTCCTGCTGGTCGCCGTGCTCATGAGCCTGACCACCATGACCCGCATGGTCGAGGAAGACCGCGGACTTATCGGCACCTACCTTGGACTCGGCTATGGCGGACTCGCCGTGTCCAGCCGGTATCTGCTGTTCGCGTTGCTCGCCTGCTTGGTCGGCGGCGGCATCGGTCTGCTGGTCGGATTCCTTGGCATCCCGGCATTCCTGCTGGTGGTGATTGAGGGACTGTATATATTGCCCGGTGTGCGACTCGAATACGACTGGTTGTACGGTTCGGCCGGCATCGTGCTGTTCGTGGTCGGCGTGGGCGTGGCCACCGCGCTCGCCTGTCGCGAGGAGATACGGCACACGCCCGCCGCGTTGATGCGGCCGAAGGCACCGAAAGCGGGCGCTCGCATATTGCTGGAGCGGATTCGCCCGGTATGGAGCCGGCTGAACTTCCTCGGCAAAGTCACCGCGCGCAATATCTTCCGATTCAAGTCGCGCTTGATTATGACCGTGGGTGGCGTGGCCGGTTGCACAGCGTTGATTATCTGCGGATTTGCGATTAATGACACCGTCGACACGATTGGCGTCAAACAATACGAGCAGATCTACCAGTACGACCTGATGGTCGTGGCCAATGACGATGACGCCACCGCGATGCGCAAGCAGGTGGCACAAGATGGCCAAACCACCGAAACGCTGAATCTGCGCGTGGATAGTGGCGAGATGAGCAATGCGGCGCAGGAAAGCGAAACCGTGCAGCTGATGACCGTGCCCAACGATTCGCTGAATATCTTGAACGATATGGTCACGCTGGAACAAGCTGGCGATGATGGATGGTTTGGGCTGCCCAATATCTTCGGCAAAGCGGGTGGCGGCACTGTAGCGCTGGACGATAGTGGCGTGATTGTATCGCAGTCCGCCGCCAACTCGCTGAATATTCATGCCGGCGACACCGTCACGCTGGGCAATGGCGGTAGCAGCCGGGCCAAGGTGCAGGTCACGGCCGTGACGCGCAATCTTATTGGCTCTGATGTGTACATCAGTGAGCGACTGTACGACCAGAAGTTTGCGGCCGGCGGTGTGACGTCTTCGGCTTCGGGAGATGGCACTGCCTCGACCTTGACGTGGAACGCGATGCTCGCCAAGCTGAAAGGTTCCGAGACCGAACAGGCCGAATATGCGGATCGGTTGGGCGAGGAATCGTCGGTGCTCAAGACCGTGAGCTGTGCGCATCTGGCCGCCACGTTTAAGTTCGATTTGATGGGTGCCGTGGTGGCGCTGATTGTGGGGCTCGCCGGCGGCCTGGCGCTGGTGGTGCTGTTTACGTTGGCCAATACGAACGTGTCCGAACGCATCCGCGAGATGGCCACACTGAAGGTGCTGGGCTTCTATGACCGCGAGGTGCACAACTACGTGAACCGCGAGATGATGATATTGACCGGTATGGGTGTGGTGGTTGGTCTGCCGCTTGGCAGGTGGATAGGCGGATTACTGACTGCTGCGTTGAATATGCCGTCGCTGTATTTCGAAGTGGAAGTGCACTGGTACAGCTATGCGATTGCCGTGGTGGCGACGCTGGCGTTCGCGCTGCTGGTGCAGCTGTTCACCAACCCAGTGCTCGATCGCGTAGACCCGGTCAGCTCGCTCAAGTCCGTGGAATAGAGGTAGAAGTTCAATTTGGTGTTGATGAATTGAACTTTTTGGCGGAATATTTACAGTATCATCGCATGTATTCTTGAGCTGAGCGGTTTTCGTGACATATTTCGGTGATACAGTTTGAACTTGTTTTGAACGAGTATCGCGTCTGGTGCGTAACAATCGGGCGGCAGAGAAGAGAAATGAAATCAGTATGGCCGATACGAATGTGAATGGTGGTACACAGCAGGCTACGGGCAAACTCAAGTCTGTCGAAAGCCTGGACCAGACCAACGAGATGGAGCGTGGCCTGAGCAATCGCCACGTACAGTTCATCGCCATTGGCGGCACCATCGGCACCGGCCTGTTCCTGGGCTCGGGCAAGTCAATCTCGCTAACCGGCCCCTCGATCATCTTCGTGTACATTCTGGTCGGTGTCATCATGTTCTTCCTGATGCGCGCCATCGGCGAAATGATGTACCGTGACCCCAGCCAGCACACCTTCATCAATTTCATCACCCGTTACCTTGGCAACGGGTGGGGGCATTTCGCCGGCTGGACGTATTGGGCCGCGCTCGTGCTGCTGGGCATGACCGAGATCACGGCCGTCTCCACGTACTTCATCACCTTCTTCGACACGTTCGGCATCGACCTGACCCATTGGAAATGGCTGATCGAGCTGTGTTTCCTGGTGTCGCTGGTCTCCATCAACCTGATTGCCGTCAAGGTGTTCGGCGAGGTGGAATTCTGGTTCTCGATGATCAAGATCACGCTGATTTGCGCGATGATCGCCACCGCCGTGGTCATGATCGTGATCGGCTACCATTACCCAGCCGTGCAGATTCACGGCGTGGACCACGTGAGCCCGGCCGGCCACGCCGGATTCGACAACCTGTTCGCCAACTTCTCGTTCGCGCCGAACGGTTGGATGGCCTTCCTCATGAGCTTCCAGATGGTGTTCTTCGCCTACGAGATGATTGAATTCGTGGGCGTCACCGTCTCCGAGACCAAGAATCCGCGCAAGGTGCTGCCCAAGGCCATCAACGAGATTATCGTGCGCGTGCTCATCTTCTATGTGGGCGCACTGGTGGCCATCATGTGCATTGTGCCGTGGACCTCGTTCAAGCCGAACAAGGACGGCTCCTTCGCATCCCCGTTCATTATGATGTTCCAGTATGCCGGGCTGAATTGGGCGTCTGCGCTGGTGTTCTTCGTGGTGATTACCGCCGCATCTTCCGCGCTGAACTCGCTGCTGTACTCGGCTGGCCGCCACCTGTACCAGCTGTCCGAGGTGTCGCCGAACCCGACGCTCAACAAGCTCGGTCAGGTGTCCGATCGCAAGGTGCCGGCCCGCGCCATCCTGGTGTCCGCGGCGCTGATACTGCTGTCGCCGATCGTCAACGCCATCCCCGGCGTGTCCGGAGCGTTCGTGCTGTTCTCGTCCGCCAGCTCCGCGGTGTTCCTGTTCATCTACATCCTGACGCTGATGGCACACCGCAAGTACCGTCGCTCCGCTGATTTCATTCCGGACGGGTTCGTCATGCCCGCTTGGAAGGTGCTCAATACGGTGGCAATCGTGTTCTTCGTGTTCATCTACCTGACGTTGTTCCTTGCGGACGATACGCGCAATTCCGCGATTGCCGGCCTGGTGTGGCTTGTGGGCTTCGGTGGATTCTCGATGCTGCGCGAACGCTACCGTAGCCGCGATTTAAAGGCCGCACTGGAACACAAGGAGTGATTGGACGGGCTGATTGGCTGGCGGCTATTAGTTGGGTGGCTGTTGGCTGTTGGCGGCTGACTGGCTAGCGGCCGATAGCCAATGACTGGGCTGATCGTCAGCCAATCGGCTGCCTATAGGTCTCATTGATACATTCGGCCATCCGATTAGTGCATTTGCGCGGACAATTAGTGCATTCGATCATCGGATTAGTACATCAGTGTGCAATTATTAGTACAATTAGCCGCCTAATTAGTACATTAGGACATAAAACAATGTCCTAATGTACTAATTAGATGCTAAAATACGATAAGTGCCATGTCCTAATGTATGAATTATCGCTATGAAGGGCGGAATGCGATGACGCAGAATGAACTTATGCAAGTGCTGCAGGCCGGTGAATCATCTATGGTCGAGTTCAAGCGCTGCAGCGAATTGCCTCATACGGATACTTTTGAGACTGTATGCTCATTCGCCAATCGTTCTGGTGGCAGCATTTATCTTGGCGTTGACGATGACGGTCAAGTGCTCGGCGTCGATTCTAAGCGCGTTAGTGAGATAGAGCGCAACGTTGTCAACGTAGTGTCTAATCGTAAGATGTTCGAACCGGCTCCAATGGTGGAAACGGAACATATCGAGTACGACGAACGGATTATTGTTCGTATTTGGGTAGCTCCGAGTTCTTCGGTTGTGCGGTTCAAGGGCGCAGTGTTTGATCGCATTGCTGATGTGGATACACACATCGAAAGCGATATCCAGATTAGTCAAATGTATATTCGCAAGCAGAACTACTATTCCGAACGGCGAATTTTCCGTTACGTGACTCCGTTTGATTTGCGTCCTGAGCTGATTGCGCGAATGCGGCAGCTGGCGGTCGCTCAGCGAGCTGGGCACCCTTGGGGAACTATGTCTGACGAAGAACTGTTCCGCAGCGCCAAGCTATACGATCGTGATTACACGACCGGCGAAGAGGGCTTTAATCTTGCTGCAGTGCTGCTCTTGGGCAAGGATGAAGTCATTTCCTCGGTTTGCCCAGCGTATATTACTGATGCCGTGGTTCGGCGAGACAATATTGACCGATACGATGACCGACTTATGGTGCGGACCAACTTGTTCGATTCGTACGAGCAACTCCGTGAATTTACTGAGCGGAATCTGCCTGACCGCTTTGTGTTAAAGGGCGATAAGCGAGTGAGCCCGCGTACGATGATCGCCCGTGAATTGGTGGCAAACAGCCTCATGCATCGGGAGTATTCCAGTCCGGTGGTGGCGCGTGTCACCATTGATAATGAATCCATCCGGACGGTTAATGCTTCGCGCTCATTCTTTGAAGGTCGAATGAAGCTGGGCGAGTTCACGCCAATGCCAAAGAATCCGATTATCGCTAATGTGTTTGTGCAGACCGGCATAGCCGAGCAGCTGGGTAGCGGACTGCGGAATCTGATAAGAGCGTCCCGGCAATATACTGAGCGAGAGCCTGAGTTCCGCGGTGGTGACATATTCGAGGCGACGATTCCTATTGTTCCTGCGCTGAAGACCGTGGATGGTTCTGGTTTTGCTAGCGTGAGATCTGTAGTTGAGAAAGATGCCGAAGAGGGTGCGAGGCTCATTGGCGGGGAACGTGTGGATGGTAAGAAAGCAGATGCAACCGCATCGGGTGAAATTGATTCGCGGGCAGCGATGCTGTCGGCGATGAATCGACGCTTGACAGAGGTTGACTATGTGACTGTACCTGAACTCGCCAAGATAACAGAGCTCGATAACAGAACAGTCCGCAAATTCCTAAACGGTTTAGTTGCGCAAGGAAAGCTGATTGCTGAAGGCAACACGCGTGGTCGGCGTTATCGGAAGGGATAGCGGGCGCGATATCTCGATGCAGTGGGATTCACTTAAGGGCTACGGCAAATATGATTCGTAGCGATTGGGCCAGCGCAATTCGAATGGCTCATGACTTTGTGCGTCGTTTGTGGTCTCTGAAGTTGTTTGCTGGGTGACGGTTTTGTGATAAAATCGCTCATATCAAAATGTTTGCGTAAACATTTTGGCTGCGCCGAAAGAAGGAGTCGACGTAGGTCATGTATCAGGCAAAGAGGCCGGCTCAGTGAAGCAAAGGCCGATTTTTCCGGTATAAGGCGGACAGCAGGAACACTAAGGAGACCAATGAGGGTACTGAGCAAATCGCTTGCTGCAATGGTTGCGGCGGCAACACTAGTGGGAGGAGGGGCGTTTGCGGTTGCCGGCACTGCGTATGCGGCTGATAACGATGCCATTACCGTGACCCCGAACCCGTGGTATGCCAACAGTTTCGATGGCTGGGGCACCTCGCTGGCTTGGTTCGCCAACGCCACCGGCAGCCTCGGCGAGGAATCGGCCATCACCACCAATCTCGGCGATGACGCTTCCAAGGCTAAGGCTGTGGAATACGGCAAGCAGCTGCGCGAACAGTTCTACCAGTCCATCTTCGGTGATGAAGGACTGGACCTGAACATGGCCCGCTACAACGTGGGCGGCGGCAATGCCTCCGATGTTGCCTACGGCTACCCATTCATGCGCCAAGGCGCTGCCGTGCCTGGCACGTGGAAAGATGACGCCACCGGCTCCGGCACGTATGGCAATGGCGTAACCACCAAGCAGGCCGACAAAGACAAGCTGGCTGCGGCATTCGACCCGACTGACGACAACCAGTATGACTTCTCCAAGTCCGCCGCCCAAGACTGGTGGATTGAGCGCGGTGCCACCGGCGATAACCCCGACATCACCGATGTAGAGGCCTTCGCCAACTCCGCTCCGTGGTTCCTGACCAACAGCGGTTACGCCACTGGTGGATACAACTCTGGTAGCAATAATCTTGCAAACCCTGAGAAATTCGCTCAGTACATGACCAAGAACGTCGAGCACCTCGAAAGCCTTGGCGCAAACGTTGACACGGTCGAGCCGTTCAACGAGTCCGAGACCAGTTACTGGGGCACTCCGGGCGACATGGCTTCGAAGTACACCGATGAGAGCGATGACAACACCAAGCTCATTAACAACTACTGGGATAAGTACTACTCCGACAAAGATAGGTCCGTCACCCCATACTCCAACGCGCTGAAGAAGCCGCAGGAGGGTATGCATGTCAGCAACGCCCAGCAGCAGCAGACGATTACCGCACTCGCTGAGGCGCTCAAGGACAATGATGACACCATCATCGCAGCCACCGATGCCACGAACTCCGCCGACTTCGTCAAGTCGTACAACCAGTACCCGCAGGCGATCAAGGACCTTATCGGCCAGTACAACGTTCACGCCTACTCCGACAGCAACCAGATGCAGTCGCGCGATATCGCTCAGGCAGACGGCAAGAAGCTGTCGATGAGCGAGGTGGACGGCTCCTGGCAGTCTGGCTCCTACAACCCGTACGGTTTCGACAACGCGCTGGGCATGATGAGCAAGATCAGCTCCAACGTCACCCGCCTGCAGTCCAAGGACTTCACCTTCTGGCAGGTGGTCGAGGACCTCTACAACATGCAGATGGGCTCGAATGTGAATCCGGCCGGTGAGAACACCAACTGGGGCACCGTGCTCATCGACTTCGACTGCACCGTGGCTGGCATGGACGGCAAGCTCTACTCCGAGCGCCGCGTGAACAACAACGGCGGTACCGCCGATGGACTTGAACCGTGCACGGTTATTGCAAACGCCAAGTACAACGGCGTCAAGGCCATCACCCACTTCATCCACGCGGGCGACAAGGTCATCGCCAACAACGATGAGGACAACAACATGACTGCCACCTCCGACGATGGCAAGACACAGACCGTCATCCACCGCAACTCCGGCACCTCTGACCAGACCTTCGTCATCGACCTGTCGAAGTACGGCGAGATTGCCGACAACGCTTACGGTGAGCTCTACCTGACCACCGAAACCTCTGCCGAAGACAAGAACGCGGGTGTCGATTCCGCCACTCCGGAAGTCTTCGCCAAGACCAGCAACGTCAAGCAAGCTGAAGGCTCTGTGATGATTGACAAGGCTGCCAAGACCGCTACGGTCACTGTGCCCGCCCGTTCTATCGCCTCCATCCAGCTCACTGGCGTGACCGGCTACGCTAAGGATGCTGCCGTCGAGACCGGCGACACTTACCAGCTCGTTGGTAAGCAGTCCGGCAAGGCCGTGGCTGATACCACTTCTGGTGATTCCGCGCTGTCCCTGGCCAACGTCGCTTCCGATGCCGAGAACGCCAAGAAGCAGACTTGGACCTTTACCCAGATCGAGCAGCCCGCCGACTCCGAGCGCCCTGATCTCAAGGCTTATGTGATTACTAACGCCGAAGGCAAGGTGCTGGTGTCCAAGGATGGCACGAACGCGCTTTCCAACGAAACGGTTGAGGCCGCTAAATCCGACCCGGCTGCCAAGTGGATTCTCAACACTTCCGATGGTTCGACCTACCAGCTGCTCAATGCCGCGACTAAGACGAACCTCGATGTGGATAACTCTGGTACCACAGTCGGCACGAAGGTTGGCTTGTGGCAGTCACCGAGCGGCACTTCGCCGTCCGCCAACCAGACATGGACTCTACGCAATGTAACGCCGACCAGCCAGAAGACCGTGAACGTGCAGACCGCCGTTAACGAGAAGGCCGCGCTGCCGACCGAAGTCACGCTCTACTACATCTGGGGCGAAGGCAAGGCCACGGTTGCCAACTGGGATACTTCCAAGGTCGATGTGGCCAAGGAAGGCACCTACGAAGCCACCGCTACCGCCACCGATGTGTACGGCAACGAGTTCAACGTCACCGCTACGGTCTACGTTGGCGCGCTCACCGTTTCCGATCCGGTATCGGCTACAGTGCTGGCCGGCACCAGTGCGAGCGAGGCGAAGGCCGCGCTTGAGGCTGCGCCGGTGTACCTACACGTCAAGGCATCGCCTGCATTCGAGGGCGATGCGGCTAAGGTTACGTGGAACTTCGATGGGCTTGATACCAAGCTCGCCGATGCCAAGGCTGGCGACAACATTGCCGTGACCGGTACTTACCAGCTGGACGACGCGACCACGATTGCGCTGAAGGGCGCGATCTATGTCACCGCCGCCACGCCTGAGAATGTGGCCGACACTGCTTCCAGCCTGACCGTGACCAACCAGCAGACGGAATACAGCAAGGGCGATCAGTGGAAGAAGCTCACCGATGGTGACACGTCAGCTGAAGCCTGGGTGACGTGGAACTCTGCTGGTGACTATTCCGCCAGCCCGACCGCCACGATTGACTTCGGCTCTGAGTGTGAGCTTAGCAGAGTGACCATTACGTATGGTGACAAGGCTCCGGCTTCCGCCAAGGCCGAGTACACCACTGATGGCGAGACGTGGATGCAACTCGGTAGCGATGTTAAGCCTGCCGCAGGCCAGACGGTGACGTTCAAGGCCGATAAGGGCACAGTGAATGCCACGAAGGTGCGCATTGTGAACACCGTGAACAACGACTACATGAACGCCACCGAAATTCAGGCATTCGTGACGCCGGTTCAGGGTGCTGCGAAGAACATCGCCGCGGCCTCTGGCACGAACTTCTCGGTGAACTTCCAGGAGGGTGCCTCCGCTTCCAAGGCCATCGATGGTGACACTACGTCAAAGGGTTGGTCCACTTGGGCTTCCACCGCCTCGACGGTGGACCCGGTCGCCACGTTCACCTTCGACGAAGCTCAGACCATCACCGAAGTGAAGACCTTCTTCTACTACGATGGCCGTGCGTCTTGGCCGAAGAGCCAGACGCTGGAATACCAGGATGAGGCTGGCGAATGGCATGGAGTCGGTACCAAGGATGGCTGGAAGATACAGGCCGGCGATGCCGGCTCTGGCTCCGACGGCATCACCGCCGCCGACACCCCGACCGTTGACTTCGTGCTCGGCACCCCGGTAAAGGCCAAGGCCATCCGCCTGACTAACACATTGCAGGACACCAAGGTGTACATCAACGTGGCTGAGATCCAGGTGTTCGCACAAGACAGCACGGTACTCACCCCGCAGCCAGCATCCGATGCCACGCTGGGCGACCTGCGTCTTGACGGCGAAACCGTTGAAGGCTTCGACCCGTCCAAGACCGACTACACGGTTGATCTGCCGGTCGACGCCGAGGCAAACCCGGTGCTGCAGGCCTTCGCCACCGACAATGCCGCCGCCGTCAAGGTGACTGGCGACGCGGTTGAGAACGGCAAGCTTGGCGGCAAGGCCGCCATTACGGTGACCTCAGCCGACGAGTCTGAGACGAAGACCTACACGGTGACCTTCAACGCCTTCACTTTGGCTTCGCTCAAGGTGATCGGACCCACGAAGACCGAGTACGCCATCGGCGACAAGCTCGATACCGCCGGTCTGAAGGTGACTGCCGTCTACCAGAGTGGCGACAAGACCAAGGAAGTGCCGGTCGCTCTTGACGACCCGCAGCTTGCGATTGGCTCGTTCGACTCCACCACCGCAGGCAAGAAGGCGATTACCGTCTCCTACCGTGGTGTGACCGCGACCTTCAACGTCACGGTCAAGGCCAACGCAGTCGCCCCTGGCCCTGAAGAACAGAAGCCCGGCAACACCAACAAGCCCGGTGCCACCGGCAACGGCAACAAGAACACGGTGGCCAACACCGGTTCCAGTGTTGCCGCCATCGCTGGCGCTGTCGCTCTGCTGGCCGCTGCCGCGGGTGCACTGTTCATGCTGCGCAAGCGTGCATAGTACCCTCGCGCAGTAATGGGTGAAGGAACAAGCCGGCAATATTGACTATTGCCGGCCGGTTCCTCCGCTCTTTGACCATAATTGGTCCGACAAGTTGAATACTGAATTTTCAGTATCGGTATATTGATTTGTCGAACCTTTTCTGGCTTCGCGGATAGCGACATAACTGTTTGTTCAAAAAACCGTTATCATCAATCAAGGAACCAAATCAATGAAGATAAACAATAAGGGCAAGGGCGCTCTTATCGCGGCAATTACCGCCGCGGCAACGCTATTGTCATGCGGGCTGGCCGCTGCAAGTGCCAGTGCGGCAGGTGTGGATTACCTGCCTACCATCGGCCAAGTGCCGACATACACCAAGTTCCAGCCCACAGCCGATCCGGGCAAGAACGCTAGCGATTACTTCCAGCCATATTGGTATGCCAAGAACGCCAATGATAATGGCGGCACACACATCCAAGCGCACGGTGGCCAAGTGGTCAAGGTCGGCGACGCCTACTACTGGTATGGCGAAGACCGTTCTAACGGTTACGACAACAGCCCCGGTGTCCATGCTTATATGTCGACAGATCTATACAACTGGACCGATCTTGGTGTGGCGCTGCGTGCGGTGACCAGCAAATCTCAGTTGACGGATAAGAGCAATGCCGATTACGCCTACTTCGACAAGGCCTACAACCTGACCAAGTCCGACGGCAGTGTGGACGCTGCCAAGGCCGACGCAATCTTCCCGTACCTCAACACCAACCCCGATCAGGATGGTGATGGCGCGGTTGATTCCGTACAGGGCATTTTCGAGCGTCCGAAGATCATCTACAACAAGAAGAACAAGCAATACGTGCTGTGGTGGCATTCCGATGGAAGCACCACGCCGGGCGGTTCCAACTATGCACGTGCACTTGCGGGCGTGGCTGTTTCCGACAATCCGGCGGGCCCGTTCACTATGGTGGGTGCCTATCGTTTGCCTAACCAGAACAATTGGAAAGAAGCCGCAGGTAACCCCAGCTGGGGTGAGAACGGTGACAGCCGCGATATGACTGTGTTCGTGGACCCGAAGGACGACAGTGCCTATGTACTGTATTCTTCCGAAGCCAATGCCACGCTGTACATCGCCAAGCTCAACGATGGTTACACCAATGTAGTCAAGACCACGAATGTGGACCAGTCCGAGGGACAAAAGCAGTACTCTGCTGACGGGCAGTACCCATACATTCTTGCAGACTCTACTACGGATGCCCCGGTGCGTGGCGAAGATTTCCAAATCGTCAAACAAAATGGTTCGCTGGAAGCTCCTGCCGTATTCCAATATGACGGGCGTTACAACATCATCGCATCTGGTGCAACCGGCTGGGCCCCGAACAAGCAGACCTACTACACCGCCGACTCCATGCTGGGAAACTGGACCCGTGGCGTGGAAAAGGACGATGTCAACGAGAACACGTGGTACAACAACATGCCGGAAGGCGCGGATGGTCTGTTGCCCGTGGGCGATACCCGCGGCACCACATTCGGTTCGCAGTCGGCTAGTGTGCTCGCAGTAGACCAGGAGAAAGGTCACTTCATCTACCTTGGTGACCGTTGGGATTCCGGTAAAGCCGATTCCACCTATGTTTGGCTGCCGCTGACCATCGGTGAGAACGGCACCATCGAAATGCACAATCCTGCTCAAGAAGGCGAGCCCGACGGTTGGGATCTGAGCTATTGGGGCAACCATGGTAGCGCCAAGGGCAAGCTGGTCAACTGGACTGTGGAAACCGGCGATGATCTCCCGAAGACCGTGAACACGGGCGGAACCGTTACTCTGCCGGACACCGTCAACGTCAAGGAAGGCGACGATACCATTGCTACCAAGGTGACATGGAATGTGGAAGGCGGTACGGCAGTCAGCAAGTCGACCAAGGCTGCTGGTAACACCTACGCATTCAATGTGCCGGGAACCTACACCATTACGGGCACTCTTGCCGAGAGCAGTAACTTCAATCCGGGCCGTACATTCCGTAGAACCATCGATGTTTCCTGCTCCAACCCGATTTCCGGAAGTTGGAAGGAAGCTCATTGGAAGGGCGGCAGCGCGTGCCAGGTTTCTGCGTCCGGCGGTGCTTATGACTTCACGATTACGGACAACGCCAATCGTGGCGTCTGGACGGATCGCAACGAGGGCAGTGCGGTGTACCAGCCTGATGCTCTGGACGTGAACGAAACGCTGGAAACCACGGTCAAGCCGCTCGACTTGGGCGGTAATGGCGATCCGCGCGCCGGTCTGGTGGTCCGTAACGGTCTTACTGGCGCTAACGGCGGCAAGGGATATGCCACGTTACTTGCCAGCCCAAGCGGCGTTTACATGCAGTACGATTCCAATGCCGATGGCTACATCGATAAGGAAACATCGCATGTTGGTACCGGCTTCGGCGACCAAGTGCAGCTCAAGCTGGAGCGCACCTCAACCGATACTCTGAAAGGCTACTGGCGTGCTTCCGCGAACGATGAATGGCAGGATGTCGCTACGGTAACGCTGACCGGTGCGGACGTAACCGGGCTCGATGCCGGTGCTTTCGCCACGTCGAACAGCAATGCCGGCGCATTCACCGTGGCCTTCAACGGCACTGCGTTCGGTTCGCAGACTGCTGCTGTGGAGTCCATCGCGGCCAAGGGCCCTGAAGCCACTATCGCCAAGAGGCAGACGCTCGCGCATAAGGACGTGACGGTTACCGCTACGCTCACCAATGGCAAGACGCGTGTACTGGAGCCAGATGAATACACGTTGGAAGGCTTCGACACCACCAAATTGGGCGAGCAAACCGTGACGGTACGCCTTGTCACTGATTCTTCAGTAACTGCCACGCTCACCGTGACTGTGGAAAGCAACCTTGCCCGGTTGTTCTGCTCGTCCGCCGCAGCCTCGAAGTATGAGCCGGCCAGCAGCTGGGCCTCCGCTTCTACGGCCGACCTGACTTGCGACAACAATCTGAGCACCAACTGGTCGAACTGGGGCACCGGCGACACCTCGCCGTGGCTCAGCTACACCTTCGATAAGGCATATCAGCTGGGCAAGCTCAGCGTTGCGGTGGATAAGGCCAAGGGCGAGGCCGCTCCGAAGAGCTTCACTGTATCGTACCTAGCTGAAGACAACGCCACGTGGACTGATGCCACGCTGCCGGCAGTCACTGTGAATGGTGCTGCTGGAGCCGTGACGGAAGCCGATGTGAGCGCTCTGCCCGCCACCAAGGGCATTCGCCTCAACTTCACCTACGCCGATGGCAATGACTATGCCAAGATCGCTGAAGTACGCATCGCCGAAGGTGAAGCAACGCCAAAGCCGCAGCCGTCTAGTAACGCCAATCTTGCTGATCTGACTGTGGATGGCAAGACGGTTGACGGATTCTCCGCGGATATCACCGAATATGCCGGTGCGCTGGCCGGAGACGCTGCTTCTTACCCGACGGTGGAGGCGACTGCTGCTGACGCGAAGGCTACGGTGCAGGTGGAGCAGGCTTCGACCGAGAACAGCGGCGTGGCCACGGTGACTGTAACTGCTGAGGATGGCACGGCGGAAACCTACACAGTGACATTCGGCGAACTGCCTCAGTTGGCCGAGCTTGCTGTGGAAGCGACCAAGGATTCCTATCAGGTAGGCGATAAGTTCAACGCTGCCGATGTGAAGGTATCCGCCATTTACAAAGTCGGCGATACCGAAACGCTGCGCAAGCTGATTGATCCAACTGATGGTGATCTGAAGTTCACTGGCTTTGATTCTGCCACCGCAGGCACGAAGACCATCACCGTCTCTTATCGTGGCGTGAACGCGACGTTCGAAGTCACGGTCACGGCCACGGAGGTCACTCCCGGCCCTGGAGAGCAGAAGCCCGGCGATACCAACAATCCTGGCAACACTGCTAAGCCCGGTAACACTGCCACGAATAAGCCGGCTGCTAATGGCGCTGCGCCCCTTTCGAATACGGGTGTTGCCGTGGCTGCCATTGCGGTCGTGGTTGTGGTGCTGACAGCTGCGGCTGGTGCCTTGCTCGTCATCCGCAAACGCCGCGCATAACCATGGCAACTGCTGAGTGGCGTGGATTGCGTTGCTATTGAGCAATCTGCGATTCACGCCACTCAGCGAGCGCACCCGAGTGCGCCCGAGCTTGCGCAATGCAGGCGCAATACAGTGCAAACAGTACAAAGCAACAATAATGGCCGGTCTGAGCCAGCTGCTCCATGCGAGGGCAGCTGGCTCAGACCGGCCATTGTGTCTGCAAGTACATGCAATTAGAGCATGAACATGTGGAAGCCGTTGAGCGTTACTGGTTGTTTTGCTTTGTTGTTGCGCTCAGCAGTGCGACGGACGTCCGCCCGCAGTGTAGTGCAGCGCTCCGTGAACCAGCGCCGATGTGAAATGCATGTTGCACATGCCCGCTTCTTCTGCTTCGTGCGTGCAGCCGGCGATGCTGCATAGGTTCATACCCCGAATCATGGTCATACCCCCTCTTTGGGATGGCATCCGTGCCGCCATCTGCCTTCAGAGCATAGCGGACAATTGTTGCATTGCCTAGGCGGTACAACGCTTTCTGTGGCCTGTATCACATCCTTGCCGGCGTTCTGCGGCGTGGTTGGGCGTGTACATGTGCTCTTGTGCGGTTTTGTTGTGTGTGATTTGGGTATACGGATAGAGTTTCTTCTCTGCAGTGGCAAGGGCCTCTCGACCGGCGAGCCGGCTGATTTCTCCCATGCGTTGCTCAATGATTTCCGTTTTGCGAGTCTGAACGGCAAAATAGCTCTGGAGAAGTGCCACTTCTTCTTTCTTTGGATCACCGTTTTGAGCAATGAGATAGCAGGCGTATCGGGAGTGCTGAGTTCGCTGGTTTTGCGTGTGATTTCGTCGCGGTTCATGGGTGTGTCCTTATGTTTTTCATGACCATTTTCGTGACTCCACGAAAATGGTCAAAGCCAATAATTGCAATGGTTTTGAGGTATGGGCGCGCTCCGCCCAACTGGTCTGTCTTCGTCCGCCTTTTCGACCAGATACCTCATGGAGCACAATGCCAACGTCGCTACCGTTGGCCCAGCAAATATTCTTAGACGACGCCCCGAAGTGAATATCTATGCGGCTTTCAGAATATCAAAGAGCGTGGAGTGTGTGCATTATGCGTTCCAAAAATAGTTTCTAGTAATGAATTGTTTACGGTGTGAGATATTCTTGGGGTGTTTGCGGCGCTCTGCCGTGTGGCGAATGGGAATGGATGGTGCTCTTATGGGATTTGAGCAGGAAGCAGTTAGTGAACTGTATGCCAGCGTGTGGGGCAATCGTTCGACAATGCAGAGGGAATTCACTCGTGGAGCCCATGGTGAGCAGTTCGTGCTCCGGGAGCTGTCCATGAAGGGGACGCAAACGCCATCGCAATTGGCGTCGGCGCTGCAGGCCAGTTCCGGCCGCATCTCCACTGTGCTGTCGTCTCTGGAGAAGAAAGGCTGGGTCACGCGTGACATTGATTCCAAGGATCGGCGCATTATTCGCGTGAATCTCACTGATTCCGGGCGCGAGCAGTCTCATCGGATGATAGAGGAAATGCGTTCCGCAATTTGCTGGATTTTCTCGCAAATGGGGGAGCGGCGCACGCGCGAATTCGTTGACCTGGTGTCTGAGTTCACCACATATATGTCGATTTGCCATCCGGGGCGGCCTCGGCCGACGGCTGAACAAGTGCGTGAGGCATTCGTGGAGCGGGGCAAGCGCGTGGCTGAACACATGGCAGCTAAGCGCGCGGAGAACTAATCGGCAAGGCTAATTGAGGACGCTCACAGCGAACATGCAGAAGTGCGCGTAATATCTCACAGTGTAAGTAATCAAACAATAGAAACTATTAAGACATCGTGAACCGATAATCGCCGATAACCCAGCCAACTTAAGAACCAATCGTCAATAACCAATAACCAACCCAACCAACACAAGGGGAAACCAATGTTTCGCATCATGAAATACCTCTCCAAAGCGGAGATCGGTCAGATGCTCATCGCCCTGGTGACCATCGTCGGGCAGGTCTACTTCGACCTGAAACTGCCCGACTATATGTCAGACATCACCACGCTGGTCGAGACGCCGGGCAGCGACATGAAGGACATCTGGATCGCGGGCGGCAAGATGCTGCTCATCTCGCTCGGATCCGTGGCGTGTGCCATCATCACCGGCTACATCGCTGCGCGCGTGGCGGCCTCGTTCACCCAGCGTCTGCGCTCGCTCGAATTCCGCAAGGTCGAGTCCTTCGGCCCGGCCGAGATGAGCAAGTTCTCCACCGCCAGCCTCATCACCCGTTCCACCAACGACGTCACGCAGGTGCAGATGTTCATCACCATGGGTCTGCAGCTCATCGTCAAGTCGCCGATTATGGCAGTATGGGCCGTGTGCAAGATCGCCGGCGAAGGCTTCGAATGGACGCTCGCCACCGGCATCGCCGTGGCGGTCCTGCTGGTGTCCATCACCGTCATGATGGCCATGGTCATGCCGAAGTTCAAGGTCATGCAGGCCCTGACCGACAGCATCAACCTCGTGGCCCGCGAGAACCTCACCGGCCTGCGCGTGGTGCGCGCCTACAATGCCGAGGACTACCAGGAAGCCAAATTCACCAAGGCCAACAAGGACCTCACCGACACCCAGCTGTTCACCAACCGCGTCATGGCGTTCATGATGCCGTTGATGAACACCGTCCTGAACGGTCTGATGCTCGCCGTCTACTGGATCGGCGCTTACCTCATCGATGCCGCCGGGCTCAAGGACAAGCTCACCGTGTTCTCCAACATGGTCGTGTTCTCCAACTACTCCGTGCAGGTCATCATGAGCTTCCTGCTCATGAGCATGGTGTTCGTGCTCTGGCCGCGCGCCGACGTGTCCGCGCAGCGCATCATGGAGGTGCTCGACACTGAGCCGATCGTCGAGAACGGCACCAAAACCGCCGCCGACGTGGCCAAAACCGGCCAGAGGGGCACCGTGGAATTCCGCAACGTCAGCTTCACCTACCCGGATTCGCGCGAGGCGATGCTGGAAGGCATCAACTTCACCGCCGAGCAGGGCCAGACGGTGGCGTTCATCGGTTCCACCGGCTCCGGCAAGTCGTCTCTTATCAATCTCGTGCCGCGCTTCTATGACACCAGCCAAGGCCAGGTGTTGGTCGACGGCGTGGACGTGCGCGACTACGACCTGAAGGCCCTGCGCGACAAGATCGGCTACGTGCCGCAGCAGTCCGTGCTGTTCAGGGGCACCGTGGCCTCCAACGTGAGCTACGGCGATCAGCCGGGCGAATCGGCGGACGTCGAGATGGCCGATACCTCCACTCCGGCCGGGCGCAAGCGCGAGGCCGCGTTGATCGCCGCTGGCGAGGCCGCGGAAGGTGCCGATATGCCGGCCGAGCAGCTGAATCGCGTCAGGGCCGCCGCCGACGTGGCGCAGGCCAGCGAGTTCGTGGCGCGCATGGACGGCGGGTATTCCGCCGCGATCGCCCAGGGCGGATCGAACGTGTCCGGCGGCCAGAAGCAGCGCCTGTCGATTGCGCGCGCGGTGTACCGTCACCCGGAAATCCTGATTTTCGACGACTCGTTCTCCGCGCTCGACTTCAAGACCGACCGCGAAGTGCGCGACGCGCTCGCCCGCGAGGCCAAGGATTCCACCAAGCTCATCGTGGCCCAGCGCATCGGCACCATCATGAACGCCGACCGCATCGTCGTGCTCGACGACGGCAAGGTCGTGGGTCAGGGCACGCACAAGGAACTGCTCGACAACTGCGACGTATACCGCCAGATCGCCGAATCCCAGCTCAGCCAGTCGGAGCTTACGGCGTAGGGGGGGCGGCAGCGGTAGCTCCCCATGTCAGGGGCTGAGCCGTAAAGGGAACAGCCCAGTGGGCTGTTCCCAGGCGAAGACGAGCTGATAAGCGAGCGAATAAAACAGCACAGCTGACTGAGGGGTAGTCGCGTACGGCTTCTCTCCCTCCGGCGCTTCGCGCCACCTCCTTCATCAGAGGGAGGTCAATACGGACTTTTAAGGAGTAAAACAAATGCCAAGAGGACCAATGGGCGGCAGGCGTGCCGTCGAAGAGCCCCATGATTTCGGCAAAGTCATGGGCAAGCTCGTGAACTATTGCCGCAACTATCTTCCCGTCATCATCATCGCGCTCATCCTGGGCGCGGCCGGCACCGTCTGCCAGATCATCGGCCCGGACAAGCTCAAGGACATGACCAACGAAATCGTCAAAGGTCTGCCCGCCATCGTTAACGGCAAGCCGGTGATGAACTCGGTCGATTTCGGCACGGTGGGCCACATCGCCTGGACTTTGGTGGCCCTGTACGTGGGCTACGCCGTGCTCGGCTACGTGCAAAGCTGGATGATGGCCAACGTCACCCAGCGCACCGCCCAGCGACTGCGCGAGTCCATCTCGGTCAAAATCAACAAACTGCCGCTCAAATACTTCGACAAGGTTAGCTACGGCGACGTGCTGTCGCGCATAACCAACGATGTGGACGCCATCGGCCAGACGCTGGGCCAGTCGCTCGGCTCGCTGATTACCTCGGTGACGCTGTTCGTGGGCGCGCTGGTGATGATGTTCTACAACAACGTGATCATGACCCTGTGCGCCATCGGTGCCAGCCTCATCGGCCTGATCATCATGATGGCCATCATGAAGTCCTCCCAGAAGTACTTCGCCCGGCAGCAGATGGCGCTGGGTGACGTCAACGGCCACGTGGAGGAGATGTACGCCGGTCACCTCATCGTCAAGGCATACAACGGCGAGGCCGATTCGATTCGTCGCTTCGAGAAGTACAACTCGGACCTCTACGAGTCCGGCTGGAAGTCGCAGTTCCTCTCCGGCCTGATGATGCCGCTCATGAATTTCGTGGGCAACTTCGGCTACGTGGTGGTGTGCGTGGTGGGCGCGGCGCTCGCGCTCGACGGGCAGATCGAGTTCGGCGTGATCGTGGCGTTCATGATGTATGTCCGCCTGTTCACTCAGCCGCTTTCGCAGTTTGCGCAGGCCTTCCAGAACCTGCAGCGCTGCGCGGCCGCCGCCGAGCGCGTGTTCGGTTTCCTTGAAGAGCCGGAGATGGAGGACGAATCCGACAAGTCCGCTTTGCTTGGGACCAACGGCCACGAAGTGAAGGGCGACGTGGAATTCAGCCACGTGCAGTTCGGCTACGAGCCGGGCAAGCCGATTATCAACGACTTCTCCGCTTCAGTCTCGGCCGGTCAGAAGGTCGCCATCGTCGGCCCGACCGGTGCCGGCAAGACCACCATGGTCAACCTGCTGATGCGCTTCTACGAGATTTCCGGCGGTTCGATTTCGATTGACGGCGTGGACACCAAGTCCGTGCCGCGCTGGAACGTGCACGACCAGTTCTCCATGGTGCTGCAGGATACGTGGGTGTTCCGTGGCACTGTGCGCGAGAACATCGCCTACTCCAAGCCCGGCGTGACCAACAAGCAAATCGAGGATGCGTGCAAGGCCGTGGGCCTCGACCACTTCATCCGCTCGCTGCCGGACGGCTATGACACCGTGCTCGATGACAAGTCGTCGCTCTCCCAGGGCCAGAAGCAGCTGCTGACCATCGCCCGCGCGATGGTGCAGGACGCGCCGATTCTGATTCTCGACGAGGCCACCTCCTCGGTCGATACCCGTACTGAAGAGCTGATTCAGAAGGCCATGGATGCGCTGACCGTGGGCCGTACGAGCTTTGTGATCGCGCATCGCCTCTCCACGATTCGCGACGCCGACATGATCCTCGTCATGAACCACGGCGACGTGATCGAGCGCGGCACGCACGACGAACTGCTGGCGGCGGGCGGTTTTTACGCCGACCTCTACAACAGCCAGTTCGCGCTCGCTGACTGACGGATTGTTTCCTGCGTTAGCGGATTAGCGGATTAGCTATACTCGGCTCCCCTCTCCGAGGGGAGCTGTCAGCGTAGCTGACTGAGGGGAGCAACCCATCGGTCCACCCGAGGGAATGCTCCACTGGATGTGATACTGATGATTTCGTACATTAGTGTGTGAAAAAGCCGCCGGGAAAATTGGGGGATTGGGCGGCGGTGCGGTTGGCGTTGAGAATGGCGCATTCGAAGGGGAAGTGAGCGCGCAGCTGGGTGGCCGGTGTGGTGAACAGGGCGGTGGCGAGGCCGTCGGCCAGTGTGACAGGGACGTGTGCCGCAACGGTGTTCGACGAATCGTCGGTATCGCGGTTTGCCGTTGTCGAGGCATTGCTGCCATGCGTCGATGTCTTCGTGGTTATGGCGCTCGATGGCGGCGTGACGGCCACCCATGTGGCGGCTACATCGTCAACCGGTAGTCCGTCGATGGCGTTGAGCAGATGGTGAAGTTGGTGACCTGCGGCGTCAGACCAGTGGCGGCGGCTGGGGGAGCTCGCGCAGAATGCACCTTGGCTGATTTCGACCGCACCTACGGCGTTGGCCGGATCGGCAGGATCTTCAAGGGCGATGGTGATTGGTTCGTCCGTGTGCACTAGCAAATCACCCCCGGCGTCGATGACGTATTGAATGGGTTGAGGGTGGCCCGCGCCATCGCCCAACATCCCCGCAAGCAAATCCACCAAATACCCCTTACCGCACGCACCAAAATCGAGCGCGACTGGGCTGTGGGCGATAAGTGTGGTGCCGTGCCGCTCAACATCGGCTGACCAAACGGCTCGTCCGTGGATCGCGCCTGCATGTTCGGCGGCATCGGGCGTAGCCGCAAACGAATACGACTCGTCGTAGCCAAGCCGAATCAAATCCTCGCCCACGCACGGGTCGGTCGCCCCATCGGTTGCCGCAAACAGGCGGTCGTACAGGCCAAACAGACCCGATGCCCAGTCGGGAAAATCGAACGTGCCGCCATGTGCGGCCGTGCGCATCCGGCCGACGATGGAATCATCGCGGAATCGAGATAATACAACCTCATATTCATGGATGAACGAGCCAATACGATCGCGTATCTCATCGTCCAATACGCTCTCGGTGTGCACCAGTAATCCGGTCCCCAACGCATCAGGAAAAGCGTATACGTATGGCAGTTGCTCGGTCAGACTTGTCATGCCCACTATCGTAGAGCGCATGGTGTGCCGGTGTATACTGGATTTTGACACTGTGTCAATGTTGATTCGGAGGTTGTGAGAATGGGCAATGCGACTACAGCAAGTGTAACGGGTGTGCAAGTTGCACCGGCGAAGTCAGCCATCAGAGATCTCCCCATCGCCAAAGTGTGGGCGTTTGCGGTCGGCCAGTTCGGCTGGGCACTGCTTTCCGGCATTATCTCCAACTGGCTCGTGTATTTCTATCAGCCCGATCAGGAGACCATCTCTCAAGGCCAGACCGTATTCGTGCCGCAAGGCCTGGTTGTGCTCGGCATCGTGACCGTGGTGGGCGGCATCACCGCCTTCGCCCGATTCTTCGACGCCTTCGTGGATCCGGCCGTGGCGTCCCTTTCCGACCGTTGCGATTCCAAATCTGGACGCCGTATGCCGTTCCTGAAATTCGCCGCCCTGCCGCTCGCGGTGGTCACCGTGCTCGTGTTCTGGAGCCCGATCAACGGCACCAGCTGGGTGAACGCGGCGTTCCTGTTCGTCACCGTGATCGGCTACTACATCGCCCTCACGTTCTACTGCACGCCGTACAACGCGCTCATCGCCGAACTCGGCCACGACTCCAAGCAGCAACTCACCATCTCCACCGCCATCTCCTTCACTTGGGTGGCCGGCACGGCCATCGCGTACGTGGCGCCGGTGATTTGGGGCGCGTTCGTGCCGATGATGGGCCGCATCACCGCCATCCGCGTGACCTTCACCATCATGGCCGCCGTGGCGTTCGTGTGCATGCTGGTGCCGCCGCTGGCCATCCGCGAGAAGGACTACGTCAACTCCCAGCCCACCTCCGAATCGACCATCGAATCCCTGAAGCAGACGTTCGGCGACGGCGAATTCCGCAAGTTCGTATGCTCCGACGTGGTCTACTGGGTGGCCATCACCACCTTCCAGACCGGTCTGCCGTTCTTCGTGACCAGCCTGCTCAAGCTGCCGGAAACCACCACGACCATCTACTTCGTGCTCATGACCGGCGTCTCTGTGCTGTTCTATCTGCCGGTCAATATTCTGGCCAATAAGGTCGGCAAGAAGAGGCTGCTGCTGGTTGCCTTCGTGATCTTCACCTGTGCGTTCGCATTTGCCGGCGCCCTTGGTTCGGCCGTGCTCGGCTTCATTCCGGCGATGGCCCAGGGTTTGGCGCTCTCGGTGGTCGGCGCGATTCCGATGGCCGCGTTCGGCATTCTGCCGCAAGCCATCGTGGCGAATATCGCCGACGCCAGCGCCAAGACCACCGGCCAGGATCGTCAGGGCATGTTCTACGCGGCCCGCACCTTTGCGATGAAGATGGGGCAGTCCGTGGCCATGCTGCTGTTCACCGGCGTCTCCACCATTGGCATGGCGTCCGGCGCGGGCTATCGCATCGCCGCCGTGTGCGCGGCCGTGCTGTGCGGCTTGGGCGGCATCGTGTTCGCGTTCTACAACGAGAAGAAGGTGTTGGGCGTGCTGGAGACGTGATGGCGTTGCCGGGTGCCGCCGCGGTATCCATACGGAGCGGTGTGGGTGACTTGCCCCGTCTGCGACACCGAAACGTTACCGTGTCGACACGCGTGCGACACTTCGGCGTCAAATTGCGTTTGACCGTACTCCGTACTATATTGTTGCGAGTTGCTTTGCGGAGCAAAGTAACATCCAAGGGGCTGTAGCTCAGTTGGTAGAGCGCTTCGTTCGCATCGAAGAGGTCGCGGTTTCGACTACCGTCAGCTCCACGAGACCCTCTGCATTCATTCCACCGCAGAGGGTCTTTTCATTTTGTTTTCGTTGAAATTCTGCCATCTCGCGTTTCAAGGGGCTGATTTGGGGTTTGCCGGAGGTCTACTTGCGTTTCGAGGGGCTGATGGTCAAGTAGATACGCCGCCAAAATGGCGGAATAGCGTTGCGTCAAAGCCGTTTGTACTGGTGCTTCACCGGATGAGGAGCCCCTTGAAACGGAAGTAGACCTCCGGAACATGTGAAATCAGCCCCTGCAAAGGGAGAATGCCTCGATTTCGCCATGGATTGTCGTGGATTGCTCTGTGGCATGGGCAATACTGGGAGTATGACAAGCGCAGATGAGTTGAATGAGCAGTATGACGCTGACGGTAGCGTGACGCAAGTGCCTGAACGCAATGATGAAGTTCATGCCGGCGAATCCGCCGTCGCCCAATCCCGCGAATCGGCCGTGACCATCCCCGCCGGCACCGTGGTGCTCGCCGCCACCCCGATCGGCAATGTCGGCGACGCTTCAGCCCGTCTGGTGGCCCTCTTGGAACGGGCCGATATCGTGGCCGCCGAAGACACGCGCCGCCTCTACGATCTCGCCCGTCGCCTCGGCGTCTATGTGAACGGTCGCGTCATCGCCTATCACGACCACAACGAGCGCGACAAGGCCGACGGCCTGCTCGACCAGGTCGAAACCGGCGCCACCGTGCTCGTCGTGTCCGATGCCGGCATGCCCACCATCAACGACCCCGGCTTGGCCATCGTGCGCCGTGCCATCGAACGCGGTCTGCCCGTCACCTGCGCGCCCGGCCCCTCCGCTGTGCTCGACGCGCTCGCCCTCTCCGGCCTGCCCACCGACCGCTTCTGCTACGAAGGCTTCCTACCGCGAAAGCATTCCGAGCGCGTGCAGTATCTGCGCACGCTGTTGCCCGAACGCCGCACCATCGTGTTCTACGAGACGCCTCATCGCATTGCCGATTCGATGGACGATCTGCTGGACGCGTTCGGCCCGAATCGCCCGATGGCCCTGTGCCGCGAACTCACCAAGGATTATGAGCAGATTCGTCGCGGCCCGATTGACGAGATTCGCCAAAGTGTGATTGATGATCCGCCCCGTGGCGAGATGGTGCTGGTCATCGGCGGCGCGTCCAACGAGGAGGCCGAAGCGGCCGCGCCCAGCACGTTGAGCGTGGATGACATGGCCGTGCTCTCCATCGACCGTGCTTTGGAGGACGGCCTGCGTATCAAGGACGCCATCGCGCAAGTGGTGCAGGAGCATCCACTGGCTGACGGATCGTTGGCCAATCGCAAGCAGGTGTATGCGGCTGTGCTGAAAATCAAGGGATAGCGCAGCAGCCGGCGATTATCTCCCCGTTACGCTTCCATCGACTCGAACAATATTTCCAACGCCTGCCGGACCCCGGGCCCACCACGCTGCGAGACCAATTCCAGCAAAGGCGCGTCGGCTTTGGGATTGGCAACCAGCCATTTACGCAGTTCGGGCACGTGATATGCGATGTGCCAGAGCACGGCAACATCCGTATCGGGCGAACATGCCACCGCGGGCGTAAGTCTGATGGGCGGTTCAGGCGGCGCGGTCATATCCGAGATTGCGCGCGATGCGGATTCGGATGAGTGTGCCGCCGCCGCGTGGCGAGGCAACCGTTGCGCCTGCCGCAAATGCCGTAAACGGTGAGCGGCATGGCGGCCTCTGCGATGGCCTCTGACAATGAACCCCCTCGTCATGCGCATTGCTCCAAAGCCGGTTCGTCCATCTCCTGCTGCACCGATTCAAAAAACATGCGTGCGCGTCCGGCGTACTTGTGATGCCGATGCTCCTTGACGATTTGCAGACAGTCGTTTGGCCGAAACTGGTACGCGGACATCAGCTGGCACACCAGTGCGTTGACGGTGGAAGGATCGGGGATGTCTTCAGGACTCATCACCAGGTCGCAAGCCGTACGGGCTGGCGTGGTGACAGGCAGCCCGCCGAGCTTGATGATTTGCTCCGGCAACGTCAATCTTTTGAATACGCGGATACGGCGGCTGACGGATGCCGAGCGGAAGTGCGATGTGGAAATCACGTCTATGGTACTCGGAAAGTCGGGGCCTCCCAGCCATACCCAAGCGGCGGTCATCGAACACACCACAGTGCCAAACGGGGCGACCTCCGCGACGATTTTCGCGCGACCATACAGTGTGCCCGAATGCTCGATCCAGTAGCCGGCGGAATCGTCGAGCTTATGTAACGTGCCGAAGGCGGCCAGACGGTTAAGGCTGAGCGGTCCCGGCAGATCCTTGGTAAACAGTATCGGCGGCACCGCAGGTTGCGCGGTTGCCGGCGAGGCGACTGTTGTGATGTCCGTCATCGGACCTGCTGTGATATCCATGACCGAACAATATGCAGAAATGCGGCTTGCGCGCCACCGGATAAGCGAAAACGGTGGATAAGTGCATAACTTTACTAGGTGCGCAAATGATGTGGATAACTCGGTGGATATTGGCAGGCGGAAGTGTGTGCGGATGTGCGTGGACGTGCGTACGGATGGGTGCGTGGATACGTGTGCGAATGCGTATGTGGATAAGCGCGCAAGAGGTGTACAGATAAGTATGTGGGGAAGTTGCGGGTGGATAGGTGAGTGGGATGAGGATGGCGGCGCGGCAGCTATCCGGGCGTGTCCCCGCCGCGCCGGATAATCAAGCCTTATGAGTCATGTTTTGGTGAATGTTGCTTGGCCGTATGCAAACGGCCCCCGTCATATCGGCCACGTCGCGGGATTTGGTGTGCCCTCCGACGTCTACGCGCGCTACGAGCGCATGAAGGGCAATGATGTGCTCATGGTGTCCGGCACCGACGAGCACGGCACCCCGATTCTCGTCGAGGCGGAGAAGGAAGGTCTCACTGCCCAGGAACTGGCCAACCGTTACAACCGCGTGATCGCCAAGGATCTGTGCGACCTCGGCCTGAGCTACGACCTGTTCACCCGCACCACCACCGGTAACCACGAGCACGTGGTGCAGGAGATGTTCAAGCAGTGCTTGGAGAACGGCTACATCTACAAGGGCACCCAGCAGGTGGCGATTAGCCCGTCCACCGGCCGTACCCTGCCCGACCGCTACATCGAGGGCGAGTGCCCGATTTGCCATGCCGAAGGTGCGCGTGGCGACCAGTGCGACGCCTGCGGCAACGAGCTCGACCCGGACGAGCTCATCAACCCCGTCTCCAAGATTAACGGCGAAACCCCGCGCTTCGAGCAGACCGAGCACTACTTCCTCGACCTGCCGGCGCTCGCCGAAGCCAACAAGGCGTGGCTGGAGACCCGCAAGGGCTGGCGTACCAACGTCATCAACTTCTCGCTCGGCCTGTTCAAGGAAGTTAAGCCGCGCGCCATCACCCGTGACATCGACTGGGGTATCCCGGTGCCGGTGAAGGACTGGATTGACAACCCGAACAAGAAGCTGTACGTGTGGTTCGACGCCGTGATCGGCTACCTGTCGGCTTCCATCGAATGGGCCCGCCGTCAGGGCGACCCGGAGAAGTGGCGCGAATGGTGGAACGACCCGAGCTGCCCGGCCTACTACTTCATGGGAAAGGACAACATCACCTTCCACTCCCAGATCTGGCCGTCCGAAATGCTGGCGTACAACGGCAAGGGCTCCAAGGGCGGCGAAACCGGCCCGATGGGTCCGCTCAACCTGCCTGAGCAGGTGGTGGCCAGCGAGTTCATGACCATGGAAGGCAAGAAGTTCAGCTCCTCCCGCGGCATCGTGATCTACGTCAAGGACATCCTCGCCCGCTACCCCGTGGATGCCGTGCGCTACTACATTTCCGTGGCCGGCCCCGAATCCTCGGATTCCGACTTCACGTGGGCCGAGTTCGTGCGCCACAACAACGAGGAGCTCGCCTCCTCGTGGGGCAACCTGGTGAACCGCGTGGCCAACCTCATCAACAAGAACTTCGGCGAGATTCCGCCGCTGGACGAGGATTCGATGACCAACGAAGACCGTGGCCTTCTGGAAGAGGCTTCCGCCGCGTTCGACGTGGTCGGCTCCTCCATCGAAACCCACCACCAGAAGCACGCCCTGTCCGAGGCGATGCGTGTGGTCGGCGACATCAACAAGTACATTTCCGCCACCGAACCGTGGAAGATTAAGGACGACCAGGCTCGTCTCGGCACCGTGCTGCACGTGGCCGCTCAGGCCGTGTCTGACGCGAACCACCTGCTCGCGCCGTTCCTGCCGCACTCCGCACAGAAGGTGTGGGAGGCGCTCGGCGGCACCGGCACCTTCTCGCCGCTGCCTGAGCTCAAGGAAGTCGAGGATCTCGACAAGCCCGGCTTCACGTACCCGATCATCACCGGCGATTACGAGCTCGGTGTGAACGTGCACCCGTGGAAGAGCGAGGCAATCGAGGTCGGCGCCATGGTGCCTAAGCCCGCACCGATCTTCGCCAAGATTCCGACCGAGGCCGTGGAAGAGGAGCTGGCTCGCTTCGATGAAGCGTTGGCTGCTCGCCGTGCCGCCGAAGCCGAACGTCTGGCCGCCGAGAAGGCCAAGCTCGCCGCCGAGTGATTCGGCATTGCTAGCTCGTAGCTGACGGGCCACCTCGCACATGAAGTGTTGCGGGGTGGCCCGTTGCCGTATGTGCGGCCTAGCCCCGACAATGCGAGGCCGGTTGTCGGGCGGCGTTACAAACCCGTCACAGTTTGCCAAGACTTTTCTCAGACAAGCACATCGAATCCCCAAGAAAGAGACGGTTATATAGAAGATGTCAACGGAATGAAGTTCATACCGGTGGCGAGGTTCTTCCGAACCCCATAACTGAACCCTTCTTCTCTCTTCTCTCTCACCCGGCGGCCCCCTCCGCCGGGTTTCTTCGTTTTGGGCCGCATCATGCAACGCAAGTTACGCTGCTGTCCAGCTACATCCACGCCGCTCGAAGCCGTGATCCGCCACACCAAGCACGGGGCGCGGTGATTCGGAGCATTGCTTCCGGTTTGGGGGGGTGCTGCTTGATTCCTCTACTTCCAGCGAAACGTTGCTATCGCGGTATGGTCGCATGCCTGTTAAGCATTGAAGCATCTTATCTATGCGCAGTCGGTGTCCCGGTGGTGACGGCAACCGATTGACGTGCGAACCGGGCCAGATTTCGTTGTCCCGGTTCGTGATTTTGGCCTCTTTTTGGGAACCGGGACAGACCATCCCGTGAGCGCTCAATGTATGCAAATCCAGAAGCCCGGAATTCCGCCGATGTGTGATGGCGGATATTGTGCGGTAGGGCCGAATTGGCGATTTTTCGAGGGTGTTTCTGTCCCGGTTGCTCAAAAAGAGGCGAAATGGAGAACCGGGACAACAAAATCTGGCCCGGTACACACATAAATCGATTGACGTCGTTACCAGGACATCGGACACCGTGACGTATATCGCGAACCGCATAATATGGCAGTACGCAACGCAGATGATGTGCGGATTCGCCGGACGTAACATGGCGTGTGACACACAACAGTGCCATGCGGTCGGGGCCACGCGACCAAATGGGGTGCGATGAATGGCATATGCGTTGCAGCAAGCGCGCGCAATCGTATCGATGTCAGCTCAGTGCGCCCCGGTGGATTTCCGTCGTTTCCGCCGGGCAAGTTCATTGAGCGGCGTCGCTGTCAAGGTGAAATCGAATATGGCGCCTCGCAACGCCAGCTGTCGCCCGGCTCGGTAGGCGAGTTCGGCTTGAGACGGTTCATCAGCCATATTCGCGGCGGTGGCGATGAGGACGATCCAATGATGATGCCGTAACAGTTCGCGCTTGTCGTTGTCTCGCCGCCACTGGGCCTTGTCTGTGCGATGATGATCGCCGTCATATTCGATGGCGACGCGGAATTCGGGCCAAGCGAGATCGAGTGTTATCGGCGCACCATTGCTGAACGTCGCGCCGGGCACTGTGTAATTTGTCACGGCTCGTGGAAGCCCGTATTGCGTGGTTGTGATACGGGTCTCTGATTCCATCGGAGAATCCACGTGCGGTGCAATAAATTCAAGTGCGATCATGCATGTGGCTTTCGCGTTGAATTTCGGAAGTTCGCTGACCTGCCGCACAAAGTCCTGATAAATTTCGTCGGCGGTGCGGCCGCCCGATAGGCTCGGCTTGCGCGCTATTGCCGTAAGGGTTGCGTCGCCAAGTATGACCAATGATTCCAATGACATGTGAGCGGCGAGCTGCGCCCAAGTATGTACCAGATCCAGCGCGTGCACATGCTTGTTGATACGTGCATTGTGCGCGGTGCTTAGCGGTTTCCAGATGTGCGGTGTTGTTGGCGGAACGACGGCGCGTATCCGGGTGCGATGCGAGTCGGAGACGGTATGGAGCTCGGTGGCATTGAGATCGCAATCCTTGGGAAGCGGCACGGATTGCAGTATCAGCGATGTGGTCATGCCGAAGAGCACAGGCTTTCCGAGCTGTTGCGCGGCGTCCGTGCATCGTTTAAGCATTTCCCGCTTACGTTGGGTGAGGGTTTCGCTCATAGCGGGCGCAGTGGGGGTTGCCATACGCGGTGGTGAGTATGGCTCGGGCTTGACGGCGTGCGTGGACGCAGCACTCGGTGCCGCGGCATTGTTGGTCCAGCCGGGTGGTTCATCGTCGAATACGCCGGGTGGCGGGGTGGGAAATCCGCTGTTCATAACGCCACCGTAGCGTAGCGGTCGCTTGTTCGCCATGAAAAACGGGGTATGTGGTTCTAGCTTGCTGAGGATGTGGATAACTCTGTGGATAACTAAAGTGCTCCTATGTTTTGCTCACTCTGTGAGGAGTCGGCAAAACATAGGAGCACTTCAGCCGCGGCCAATGGGCGGAATATGTCAGCGGCAGCGGCGGGTGAGAGGCTGCCAGGGATCGAGCTCGACTGGTTCGGTGGTGAGCAGGGCGCGGGTGGCGTCGTCGAGGTATTCCTTGCGGATGATGAGCTCGGTAACGTAGCGGTCGAACCAGGCGTCGGACATGACGTAGTAGCCGTCCTTGCCGGCGTCCTTGCCCCAGCTGTTCTCCACCTTCCAGCGGTTCGGCTTGCCGTCCTCGCCGAGGTTCGCGCCGGTGAAGGTCATGGCGTGGTTGCTCGGGCTGTCGCCGTATTCGAGGCCGTGGGCCTTGTCGCCGGTGAATTCGGTGCCGAACAGCTGGTCGACGCGCACCACGGACTGGTCGAAGAAACCGTCCTTGCGCAGGGCGAACTGCGTGCAGTCGCAGGCGAACCAGATCGGGTGGCCGGCGGTGAGCTGGTCAAGCGCGGCCTTCTTGAACACGTCCAGCGGCACGTTGACGAATTCCATATCGCCAGCCTCGGCCACGTTCGCGCTGAAGCGGATGCGGTAGCGCTGGTTGAACGGGCGGTTCTTGAGCGGGGCGTTGGCCAGCGTCACGAAATCGTTGACGTCCACCGGCACGTACTTCTTGTAGAACTCAAGCGGGGTGATGCCGATCTCGCGAATCTGCGGGCGCTCGTCCTTGCCGGTTTTCGGCTTGTCGGACTTGTCCTTATCGCACTTGCAGGCCTTGGCGTCGGATTTGCCCTCGCACTTGCAGGATTCGCCGCACTTGCAGGATTCGGCCTTGCCGTCTGCGTCGGCCTCGGCCTTGCGCTTGCAAGCCTCGCCCTTCTTATCCTCATCATCATCCTTGGGGCGCGCGAAGAAGTCGAACTTCTCCGGCGGTTCGCCGAGCGCCACGGCGCAGATGCGGTACACGGTGCCCATGTACTCGTCCTTCAACGCACGCAGCTCGTCCTCAGACGCCCCGGCAGCCGAACGGCGGCGCAGCTCGGCCGCGAACTCGCGCAGCTTGGAGTTGAGGTACTGCTTGAAATCGTCGGAATTACGGGAGTTCTCAGACTCCGGGTAGGCGCTCTTGGGCACTAGGCCGTACTTGTTCACCAGTGCAGCGAACATCTGCCACCAGCCACCATCGTCTGCAGGCGACTCATTGATGGCCTCGAACAGACGCGAATCGGTCGCCTCGTCGAGCGTGCGCAGCACGTTCTCCAGATAAGTGTTCGACTTCTCCATCGCGTCCCAGAAGAACAGGTAGGTCTCGGAGAACTCGAAATCCTCAAGATTCCAGCGATGCATGAGTTCGTAACGCAGCGTGTTCAGGGAGGCGAACATCCAGCAACGGCCGGAACGCTCCTGATTGGTGATCGAACCCTGCTTGAGTTCGATGGAGAAGTCGCGCGGCAGCGCACGTACGCCGCGATAGTCGGTGGCCGCCTTGAGCACGCCGGCCGAAACCGCCGCGTCCGCCGCGATCAGGTTGGCGCGGTCTTTGTTGAAGTCTTCGGTGTACGTACGCAGAAGTTCGGGTTTGATGGCCCGTGCGCTGGCGTTTGCTGTCATGATGATTGATCTTCCATTCATGTAGGCGACGTTTGTGGTCCGTCGGTAGTATAAGTCGCCGTGTATTCGTCGGGCGATTCACCGGGCGAAATCGTACGGGCGGATATTCGCCGGCGATTCCACCCCGCCAACGATTTGTCCACCTGCGGATCGCGCGGGCGCACGTATCATATGTACCGATACATATTGTTGACGAATGTCGCATAGTCCAAAGGAGTACGTCATGACTTCGCTGCATAGCAAGCCGCTGGCCCTGAAAAACGTCACCGTCACCGATTCATTCTGGCGCACCGAGCAGGAACTCGTGCGCACGGCTGTGATTCCCTATCAGTGGAACGCCCTGAACGATAACGTCCCCGGCGCGGCCCCCAGCTACTGCATGCACAACTTCAAGGCCGCTGCCGCGCAAAACAAGCGTAAGGATACCCAGGGCAAGGCGTTCGTGCCGCCGAAGTACACGTTCCGCGGATTTGAGGCGCTCCCCGAAGACCCGGCCAATCCCGACCCAGACAAGTTCTACGGCTTCGTGTTCCAAGACACCGACTTCTCCAAGTGGGTGGAGGCAGTCGGCTATTCCCTCGCCCATTACCCGGACCCCGCACTGGAACAGACCGCCGACCAAGCCATCGACATCGTGTGTGCCGCCCAACTCGACAACGGCTATCTGGACACCTGCTACATTCTGAACGACATGGATCGCGCGTTCACCAATTTGCGTGATCATCACGAACTGTACTGCCTCGGCCACCTCGTTGAAGGTGCGGTGGCCTACTACCAGGGCACCGGCAAAGACAAGTTGCTCAAGGCCGCCTGCCGTTTCGCCGATTACGTAGACGAGCGCTTCGGTCGCAAGCCGGGCCAGCTGCGTGGTTACCCCGGTCACGAGATTGCCGAGATGGCTTTGGTGAGGCTGTACGAGGTCACCGGCGAACAGCGGTACCTTGATCTGGCCGAATATTTCGTGACCGAGCGCGGCCGGCAGCCGTACATCTTCGATATTCAGGCAGACGAGAACGCAAAGCGCGACGCCGACGCCAACTACAAACCCAACACGGACCCCAACCGGTACGCCTATCACCAGGCGAACAAGCCGGTCACCGAACAAGACGAAGCCGTAGGCCATGCCGTGCGCGCCGGCTACTTCTACTCCGGTCTGGCGGACGTGGCCCGACTGGCCGACGACCAGGACCTCGCCGATGCGGCCGAGCGGCTCTGGCGCAATATCGTCGATAAGAAACTGTACGTTACCGGCGGCATCGGCGGCACGGTGGACGGCGAGGCATTCTCCTACAACTACGACCTGCCCAACGACTCCGCCTACTCCGAGACCTGCGCCGCGATTTCGCTGGCGTTCTTCGCCCGTCGCATGCTCGAGCTCGCGCCAAAGGCCGAGTACGCGGACGTTATGGAGTCGGCGCTGTACAACACCACGCTGGCCGGCATGGCGCTGGACGGCAAGAGCTTCTTCTACGTGAACCCGCTGGAAGTCAATCCGTATGCCTGCCATAAAGACAGCCGTCTGCGCCACGTCAAGCCGGTGCGTCAGAAGTGGTTCGGCTGCGCATGCTGCCCGCCGAACATCGCCCGCATCGTTGAGTCGGTGCAGGAATATGCCTACACGGTTGCCGAGGATGGTGGTACGCTGTTCACGCACTTGTATATGGGCGGCGTGGCCAAAGCTGAGTTGAATGGTACGGCTGTGGAGCTGGATGTTACGGCGAACCTGCCGTGGTATGGCGATGGCAAGGCGGTCGTGCGTTTGGGTAATGACGCCGCTGGTGCCTCGGCTCAGGCTCCTGCTTGCTTTACGCTGGCCTTCCGTCTGCCCGGTTGGGTGGGCGATGAGTCCGCTGCTGCCGCCGCGATTACGGCCACGGGCGAGTCTGAGTCTGGGGCCGATGGTTCCCGCGTGACCCGCGAAATCCGCGACGGCTACCTGTATCTGACCGGCGAATGGCGCGACGGCGACACCGTGACGTTCGACTTCCCGATGCCGGTACGTATGCTGGCCGCCAACCCGCTGGTGCGCGAGGACGCCGGCAAGGTGGCGTTCGTGCGCGGCCCGATCACCTTCTGCGCCGAGGAAAAAGACAACGGCGCCAACCTGCACCTGCTGCACGCGGATACGGAGGCACTATTGGCCGACCCGAGCGCGGCCAAGGTCGAGGAGTTCGACTTCCACGCCGGTGCTACTGGCATCGATGAGCAGGGACAAGGTGAGGTGGAAGATGTGACCCGCCGCATGGTGAAGCTTGAGGTGCCGGCTTGGCGCGAGCCGTTGCCGGCTGCTGTGGCCGCCGCGGGTGAGGGCGCGGCCGAGGTTCCGGCGTTCGCACCGCTCTACGCCGTGTACGCGCCGGTCAAGCGCGAGCCCGCCACCGCCACGCTCATCCCGTACTTCGCCTGGGCCAACCGCGGCGAAAACGAAATGACCGTCTGGCTGCGCGGCTGATATTTGCTCTCGGCTACTCTGGTAGCCATGGGCATCACGACATGTCGGCTCGAAGGGCCGGTGGACTTTTACTCGGTCGGGCAGTTTGTGTCCGGACCGGGCTGGCGCCATCTGCGGCGCACCATCGACACCTTCGAGCTGATGTTCGTGCGTCGGGGCGTCCTGCCGATGCGGGTGGGGGAGCAGACCCTGCATATCGAGGCCGGCCAAATCGCACTCTTGCCGCCGAATGTGGAGCATGCGGGCACCGACATCATCACGTCTGACGTGGACTTCTACTGGATGCATTTCAAATTGCCGGATGCGCGCATGCTCCCCGATGACGCGGGTCTGCCGCAGGATGACCATTGCCTGCTGCTGCCCGATGAACGCACCCTGCCTGACCCCGACCGGCTGGCGGTGATGTGTGGGCAGCTCATCGACATCTATGCGCGATTCGGCCCGTATTCCAACGCTTACTGCGATTACTTCGCCACCGGCCTGCTGCTGGAGGTCAGCGCGCAGGAGCGGCTGAAGGCGGACTTCGCCACCCATCGTACGCTCGCCGGCTACCGGGGCGACGGCAAGCCCATCACCAGTGCCGACCGCGTCTGGCAGCAACAGGAATGGGCCATGCATGTCGATTCGGCCGGTGCCGCTGGCGATTCGTCCGGCCTGGCGCCGATGCTGGCCATCCGCTCGTGGATTATGGCCAATGCCTTCGACGACATCACCGTGGCCAAAGTGGCCGCGCGCTTCCACTATTCACCCAGCTATCTGACCGCGATGTACCGGCGCGTGTTCGGCGTGGGTGTGGCCGAGCAGATCATCGAATATCGCATCGACCGTGCGCGCGAACTGCTGAGTTCTACCGCTTCCAGCGTGGCGGATATTGCGCGAGAAGTGGGCTACGCCGATCCCAAGTACTTCATGCGCGTCTTCAAGCGCCGCACTGGCCTGACCCCCGGCCAATACCGCGACGCTTTCCCCGCCCGCCTCTACAACACCGTGTGATTAGGGAAGGTCATGGTCCTAACCCTAGGAAAAGTGCGCATGGGCGCCACTACCACGTGGGAGCGCTGGGAACGGTTTGACGCATGCCGAAACCTCGCACGTCACGCTGCACGGCACTTGGGCAGTGGGCGCGGCAGTCGGGAATCGCCGCCCTATTTCGGCGTTTCAGCGTTACCTGTTTGCCGAACCGACAGTGGACTCGCGCGGAACCAGTGTGTATCCAATGGTGGCGCGCGTGGCCGGCATGCCAGCGGATTCGTCGGACCTGCCGTCGCCCTGGTCGCGCTGCTCCACGCGGCGGGTGATCATATCAAGCGCGAATTGGGCGAGCTGATCGAGATCCACTTGGACGGTGCTCAGCGTCGGTGTGGTGTACGAGCCGGCCGTGGCGCCGTCGAAGCCGATGACTCTCACATCGTCGGGCACGCGGATGCCGTAGTCGGCAAGGCCTCGGATTACTCCGAATGCGGCATAGTCGTTAATGCAGAAGATGCCATCGATGGCCGGGGTGCTTCCCGTTGCCCGCGTGGTGCCCGGGGAACGGGACTCAGCAGTGTCATCAGCCGATTGCGCACGAGCCTCGAGCATCGCCTCGGCGATGGCATGACCGGCTTCGATGCCGCTGTCGCTACCGTAACCAATGAAGTTCGTCGATTCGTCATACGGCAGCCCGGCGTCAAGCAGCGCGCCGCTGGCCCCGCGCAGGCGCAAACCGCTGGAACTTTCCACGTGCGCCAGTTCGGTTCGTGGCGAATACCCGTCGCCGACGATGGCGATGCGGTGGCATCCGCATTCGATGAGATGCTGCACTGCCGCCCGCGCGCCGTCCTCGTTCGGGAAATTCACTGTATCGAACGTGGGCGTTTCTTCGCAGGCGTCAATCAGAACCAGCGGTCGGCCGTGGTTGATCGCGGAAAGCGGCACACCGGCATTCAGGCCCGAAGCGTGGATAATCTCGCCGTCGAACAACTGCCCGGAGAACGGGTTGTTGGCCAGCGCGTGTTTGGCGGCATCCGGAGAGTACCGGGTTTGCTCCACGAACGGCGTCAGCCCGCGCTCGGTGGTTTCGGTGACGAGCGATTCGACGAGTTTGGAGTAGAACGGCGAATCGAATTCGTTGACGATGATGTGGATGATGTTGCTGCGGCCGGACTTCAGCATGCTGGCCGTCAGATTGATGCGGTAATCAAGCTTTTCGGCCACCGCCAGCACCTTGGCGCGCGTGGAATCCTTAACACCCGGCTTGCCGTGCAGCGCATTCGAGGCGGTCATGGGGGAGACCCCGGCGGCTTTCGCTACGTCGCGCAATGTTGGTTTGCCGCTCGGCATAACGTCACCTCATGTTTCGCCTGTGATGGGCATTGGATCATGCCCGTAATGCTTCCAATGGTTGTAACGGTATTCACAACATCGTGTTTTGGCAAATGGTGGCTGTGTGCCGGAATCGCTGAAAATGCTGCGCTTAGGCGATGACGCGCCGAGCGTAACATGCGCTTGCTTGATATCGTTCCGGTGGAAGAATATGTAACGGTACATACGTCGGTGTGCCAAGAGGCCATGAAGTTCGTCGTACGTTGGGATGGGACTCTCCGGGGGAGTGGCGTCACTCTTCACCTATCCGTACGTGCGCGATGCCGATTGGTTTGCGGCTGGCATACCGCCGTAGGGCAACTTATGCGAATATCAACGAAAGCAGGATACGATGACGGATCTTCCGCAGAGCCTTCCTCAGGCATGGCGTCCGCCGATGGGCTGGAACAGCTGGGATTCCTATGGCACGACCCTCACCGAAGACGAGCTGCTGGCCAACGCGCGGTTCATGGCTGAACACCTGAAAAACGCCGGCTGGGATACGCTGGTCATCGACATCGACTGGTACGACCCGACCGCCCGCGCACATGGTTACAACGACAACGCGCCGCTGATTCTCGACGAATACGGCCGTCAGCTGCCTGACCCGGTGCGTTTCCCGAGTGCTGCCGGCGGCAAGGGATTCGGCCCGCTCGCCGCCGCCGTCCACGAACTGGGCTTGAAGCTTGGCATGCACATGATGCGCGGCATCCCGCGTATCGCCGTGGACAAGAACCTGCCCGTATACGGCACCAACTACACCGCCAAGGACGTGGCCGACCTCGACCACGTGTGCAAGTGGAATCCGGACAACTACGGCCTGAACCAATCCCACCCGGGCGCGCAGGCCTGGTATGACGCGCAGCTCGACCTGTTCGCCTCCTGGGGCCTCGACTTCCTCAAGGTCGACGACATGCAGACCCCGTTCCACTCCGACGAAATCGCCGCCTATCATCGCGCCATCGCCAAAGCCGAAGCCAAATACGGCCGTTCGATTGACCTGTCTCTCTCGCCCGGCGGCTGGGTGGCGACGAGCTACGTCGACTTCCTGCGCGAGAACGCCCAAATGTGGCGTATTTCCGACGATCTGTGGGACCGTTGGGAAGACATCTACCAGCAGTTCGCCCGCCTGGCCCGCTGGGCGCCGTTCCAGACCACCGGCCACTGGGCCGACGCCGACATGGTGCCGTTCGGGCACATAGGCCTGCGCGCCGAACGCGGCGACGACCGCCAATCCCGCCTTACGCTGGACGAGCAGAAGACACTGCTGGCCCTATGGTGCATGGGGCGTAGCCCGCTTATGGTCGGCGGCGATCTGCCCACCAGCAACAGCGACGCCATCGCGCTGCTGCAGAATCCCGCGTTGCGTGAGGTGCTTGCCGGCTCCACCAATAACCGCGAGACCGTGCGCGAACGGATTTTTGGCAAATGGTGGGATGAGAGCACCTACCGTGGCGAGTTCATCGTCTGGTCCGCCGACGCAGCCGATTGGGCCGATGGCACACGTTCCGCGCATCACGGCGGCCATTACGCCGCGCTGTTCTGGACCGGCAGCGACACATACGAGATCGGCCGCAACATCCAGCTCCAATCCATCGTGGGGCTTGACGCCCGCAATGACGATTGGACACTCGCCGATCTGTATGCCGACGCGCCGGGCGAGCCCGCCGACGTGCGTCTTGAAGGCGTGGGTGCCGACCGCGTCATCACCGGCACGATTCCGCCGCACGGCGTGCTCTGGGTGGCCCTGGACCGACGCTGAAACCGAACCTGCCTCCGCCAACCAACCTCCTGAACCGACCGCCCGAATCGTATGGAGAAACCTGCCATGAATGCGAACATCGCAAACGAACAATCCCCGGTAGCTGTTCCGCCCGCAAGTTGGTTCCTACGTGCGTTCGCTGGCGTTCTGACCTGTAGTCTGTCTGTCTCTGTCTGTTCGTTGCTTCGCCTTGCTTGCGTTTTGTACGTTTTATCTGTTTCGTGAGTTTCGTGCGTTCTGCGGATTTCACGCGTTTCGCGCAGTGCCGCACGCTGATCACCATTCAGCGTGCGGCACTTTTGCATATCTCACGTGTTGCGGGAGATGCCGATTCCGTCGCACAATACGTAAAACGTGAATGAACCACTCACTATGCTGGGTTGTTTGAGCGTGATATGACATGCGCCACTTTCCCGGGAATGCGTTGCGAATTGGACCTGTTCGGAGGTGTGCAGCGACGCATTCCGGGGAATGTTGCGCTTAGAGAGCCGCGTATCGTTGCTAATGCGGGGAACACGCAGAGTTGCGGGCCGTTGCGATTAGACGCAGGTCGCCTAGACTAGTACGCGTTTGCGAAAGTCGAACGTGCTTCGACCGATGAAGGAGAGCTTCGGTCATGCGGCCAATGACAGGCGCAGTGCGAAGCACGGCTGATCGTGAATCGCGGCGGCAGCGATTGCCGCGTGCGGCGCAGGAGCATGCCGCACCATACCACAAGCAAACAATCCCCAAGAAACGGTGATCTCCTCACATGTACGTCGATCCGGGAATCAATACCAGCGCAAGCAATCTCAAATGGGTGCTGCCATACTGCAAACCAGACCTGCCCCGCGTGGTAGGCGCGCTTCTACTGTTCATCGCAAATAACACGATGGCCCTGACCATTCCGATTCTGTCCGGTATCATCGTGGACCGCGTCATCGTCGGCGGACATGCCGACGAACTGCCACGTCTGTGTGGACTGATGATCCTCATGACCATCATCCGCGTGGGCGCACGATACGGCTACCAGATGTGGATGGAGCGTTTCGGCCAGAACTCGGTCTACCGCCTCGTCTCCGACGAATACGAGAAGCTGCACGAGCTCGACTTCACGTATTTCAACCACACACGCACCGGCGACATCATGAGCCGCCTGACCTCCGACACCGACGCGATCCGCCACTGCCTGAGTTGGGTGAGCTATCAGATTGCCGACTGCGTGGTCATGTTCGTGGGCGCCCTGTGCGTGATGTTCGCCATCGATTGGCGACTCGCGCTCGTCCTGGCCTGCGTCACGCCGTTCATTTTTGTGCTCACGCGCGGCCTGTCCACGCACGCCCACCCGCTGTTCTTCGCCATCCGCAACTCGCTGGCCTCCCTCAACTCCATGGTTGAAGAGAACATCGAGGGCAACCGTGTGGTCAAGGCATTCGTGCGCGAACCGTACGAGACCGAAAAGTTCGACGAGCACAACGACGATTACATGCAGCGCAACATGGCCCTGGCCTACAACTCGCGCAAGTACATGCCGTGGCTGGACGGCTTCGGCTTCTCGCTGCAGCTCATCACCCTCGGCCTCGGCGGCTTTCTGGTCATCAAGGGCTACATGACCCTCGGCAATCTGGTGAGTTTCAACTCCTTCCTGTGGATGATCGACGGCCCGGTGCGCCAGTCCGGCTGGCTGATCAACGACTGGCAGCGATTCAACGCCAGCTGCATCAAAATCCGCAAGCTGCTCACCGAACAGCCGCGCATCGTGGAGAAGCCCGACGCGGTCGAAGCCGTCAAGCAGGCGGTCACGATCGTCGAGCAAGTCAAGCACGATGATGAGGCTACCGGGGCTACCGGAGCGCCCGTGGCTTCCGGAACATCCGGTGCCCAGCAGTCCGCCGAACGCAAGTCCTGCCCGCTGCACATCAAGGGCGACATCCGCTTCGACCACGTCAGCTTCGCCTTCCCGGACGACCCGGAGACCCCGATCCTCAAGGACCTCGACTTCACCGTGCCCGCCGGCTCCAAGCTCGGCATCCTCGGCGAAACCGGCGCGGGCAAGTCCACGCTCGTCAGCCTCATCTCCCGCTTCTACGACCCGACCGTGGGCCATGTGCTCATCGACGGCATCGACGCACGCGACTGGCCGCTGGCCACCTTGCGCTCGCAGGTGTGCATCGTGGCGCAGGATACCTTCCTGTTCTCCGACACCATCGGCGGCAACATCGGTTTTGGTGCCAGCGATGATAGCGACGAACGATATATCCAGAAAATGGCCCAGATCGCCGGCGCGGACAATTTCATCAGGTCGATGCCGCAGGGTTATGACACCGTCGTGGGCGAACGTGGCGTGGGCCTGTCCGGCGGGCAGAAGCAGCGCCTGTCGCTGGCCCGCGCGCTCGCGGACAATCCGTCGATCCTGATTATGGACGATACGACCTCGGCCGTCGATATGGAGACCGAGGCGGAGATCCAGAAGCACCTCAAGGAGATGGACGGCGGCAAGACCATCGTCGCCATCGCCCACCGCATCTCGTCGGTCAAGGATTCCGACCTGATTCTGGTGCTCGAGCACGGACGTATCGTCGAACGCGGCACCCACGCCGAACTCGTGGCCGCACACGGCCGCTACTGGGACATCTACCACAAGCAGCTCGGACTCCAGTCCGGCGTCGCGCAAGGTTTTTAGAAGAGGACTTATGGCACAACGCAATACATACCGCGAGGATGAGGAACTCGAGGAGCAGATCAACTTCCGGGACATCCTGCGCGTCGGCAAATATCTCAAACCGTATATGGCACAGGTGGCGCGCATTCTCGTCGTCGTCATCTCGATGAGTTGCATCGCCGTCGCCGTGCCGTACCTGACCAAGATCATGATCGACGAGGCGATCCCGAACAAGGACCTCGGCGAGCTCGGCATCCTCGCCGTGATCCTCGCCGCGCTGATCGTGCTGTACGAGTTCGGGCTGCGCTACCGCACGGTGGCGATCACGCGCGTCGGCCAGCTCATGCTCAAGGACATGCGCCGCGATATCTTCACGCATATCCAGACGCTGCCCTTCAGCTACTTCGATTCGCGCCCGCACGGCAAGATCCTGATCCGCGTGGTCAACTATGTGAACACGCTTTCGGACACGCTGAGCTCCGGTCTGATCAACGTGATCTCCGACGTGTTCACCTTCGTGATCACGCTGATCGTGATGTTCGTGATCGACTGGCAGCTGGCCCTTTGGAGCCTGATCCTGTTCCCGGTGCTCATCATCTGGGTGCGCGTGCTGCAGATCTTCCAGCGGCGCGCCTTCCAGAAGCTCTCCAACAAGCAGAGCAACCTGAACGCCTACATCCACGAGTCGATTGCCGGCGTGAAGACCACGCAGACCTTCGCGCAGGAGCAGGCCCAGTTCAGGACCTTCCAGGAACAGCAGGGCGAGGTGCGTTCCGCGTGGATGCACGCCGTGCACATCCAGTTCCTCATGTGGCCGGGCGTGCAGACCATCTCCGTGATGACCATCTCGTTCATCTACTTCGTCGGCGTGATGGGCTTCGGGGGCGTGAACGTGACCACCGGCGTGCTCATCGCGTTCGTCGGCTACGCGAACAACTTCTGGAATCCGGTGATCAACATCGGCAACTTCTACAACCAGCTCATCACCTGCTCGGCGTACCTCGAGCGCATCTTCGAGACGCTCGACGTCACGCCGGAGATCCGCAACAAGCCCGACGCGGCGGACCTGCCGCAGATCCGCGGGCGCGTCGACTTCAACGACGTGGTGTTCCGCTACGAGAAGGACGGCCGCAACATCCTCAACCTCGTGGATTTCCACGTCGAACCGGGGCGCACGATCGCGCTGGTCGGCCCGACGGGCGCCGGCAAGACGACGATCATCAACCTGCTGTCGCGCTTCTACGACGTGTCCGAGGGCTCGGTGACGATCGACGGCTACGACGTGCGCGACGTGACGCTCGCATCGCTGCGCCGGCAGATGGGCGTGATGCTGCAGGACACCTTCATCTTCTCCGGCAACGTGCGCGAGAACATCCGCTACGGCAAGCTCGACGCCACCGACGAGGAAATCGAGGCGGCGGCGAAGGCCGTGCACGCGCACGAGTTCATCATGGAACTGCCCGACGGGTACGACACGGTGGTGGAGGAGCGCGGATCGACCCTGTCGGCCGGCCAGCGCCAGCTCATCGCCTTCGCGCGCGTGCTGCTCGCCGACCCGCGTATCCTGATCCTGGACGAGGCGACGAGCAACATCGACACGCGCACCGAGGAGGCGCTGCAGGCCGGCCTGCAGCATCTGCTCAAGGGGCGCACGAGCTTCATCATCGCGCACCGCCTGTCGACGATCGAGAACGCGGACGAGATCTTCTACATCGATCACGGCCAGATCGTCGAGCACGGCTCGCACGCGCAGCTGCTCGCCGCCAAGGGCGCGTACTACCGCCTCTACGAGTCCCAGTACGCGATGATTCGCGTGGCCAGTGGAGCGCCGGAAGCGTGACGAGATGTTGCTTTAGGTATGTTTCGTGATGACATTATCGGTAACGATAAACACTGTGAAATATGTAACGGTACGTGTGAAAAACATGCAGTCGTGATTGGAATACGTTCTGGAAAATGTTGAAATAGAGCGAAACGCGCTGAAGTCGGCACGGGGTTGCTGAGTGTGGCAGATAGTTTAGAATATGTACCGTTACATATTTGATGTGCAGAAGATGCTCGCATCTTCTGCACGCGGGTGAAATCTGGGGAGTGGTTTGGCGATGGCAGACAAACTGGTAGCCACATTGGACAAAGCTGGTGTACGCAAGATCAGCACGGACCTGTGGGGCGTGTTCTTCGAAGACATCAGCTATTCGGGCGATGGCGGGCTCAACAGCGAACTCGTGCAAAACGGCGCGTTCGAATACAACCGTGCGGATAAGCCCGAGTGGAGCAACTACACCGCTTGGCGCAAGATCGTGCCCGCCGGCTCGTTCGCCGCATTCGGTGTGGGGGAGACCGCGCCGGTGGCCGAAGAGAACCCGCATTACGCGATTGCCGAAATCGGCAAGGTGGGCGGCGAGCAGACTGCTGACTCGGCTGTGTCTCGGGCCGATTCGGCCCTATCCCAGACGGATTCGGCTTGTACCCCTGCAGTTCCCGCTCTGGAAAACCTTGGTTTCGACGGCATGGTGCTCCGCGCCGGCGAGACCTACGATTTTTCCATCTGGACCCGTGCCCACGGCAAAGCGCTGCCCGTGCAAGTCGCACTGATTGGCGATGATGGCAAGCCGCTCGCTGCCACTGTCGTGACCGCACCCGCCTCCAATGCTTGCGGCGAATGGACCCAGCTTCGCGCCGAACTGACTATTGCTAGCGCACAGGCCGCCCCGCAACCCAACGCCGAAATCATCGCCACCCAAGGCGCTCTCCGCCTGACTTTCCCCGAACCCGGCACCATCGACCTTGACTTCGTCAGCCTCGAACCGCGAACCACCTATAAGGGCCTCAAGCATTTCCGCCCGGATCTGGTCGAGGCGCTGGCCGACCTGCACCCGCGCTTCATGCGCTTCCCGGGCGGCTGCATCACCCACGGACTGGGCCTGAACAACATGTATCACTGGGACCGCACCATCGGCCCGGTGGAGCATCGCCCGCACAACTTCAACGTATGGGGCTACCACCAGTCGTTCCGTATCGGTTTCTACGAGTACTTTCGCCTGTGCGAGACCATCGGAGCCAAGCCGCTGCCCGTGCTGCCGGCCGGCATGAGCTGCCAGAACACCAGCCAGGGCCCGGTGCCTGTGGCTCAGGAAGACATGCCCGCTTACATCGACGAAGTGCTGGGCCTCATCGACTTCTGCAACGCCGATTCGGCCACCAACAAGTGGGCCGCCAAGCGCGCCGCAATGGGCCATATCGAGCCGTTCAATCTGGAGTATCTCGGCATCGGCAACGAGGACCTGATCGACGACGTGTTCAAGAACCGCTTCCAACAGATTTTCGACGCCGTCAAAGCCGCGCACCCCGAAATCACCGTGGTCGGCACGGTCGGGCCTGCGCCGAGCGGACAGGACTACGAGCAAGGTTGGGCGTATGCGCGCGAGGCCGGCATTCCGATTGTGGACGAGCATTCCTACCAGTCCTCCAGCTGGTGGTTTCACAACCTCGACCACTACGATCACACCGACCGCAAGGGCCCGAAGGTCTACCTCGGCGAATACGGCTCCTGGGACACCCAGCTCATCAACGGCTTGTCCGAAGCGGCGTTCATGGGCCGCATGGAATTGAACGGCGACGTGGTGCACATGGCGTCCTACGCGCCGCTATTTGCCAAGAACGGCCACACCAGCTGGAATCCGGACCTCATCTACTTTGACAATGAGAACGTCTACCGCCCGTACAGCTACTGGGTGCAGCAGATGTACGCCACCACCACCGCGGACACCGCTTGGCCGGTCTCGCTTGACGGACCCACCACGTTGCGTCGTGACTTGCCGAATACCGTAAGCCTGAAGATCGATGGCGGCGCCCACGCCGATTTCGCCGACTTCTCTCTCGAGACGGCCGATGGCACGCATATCGATCTGCCGGACGTGAGCTACCAAGGCAATGGGCCGGTGTCTCTTCCGGTACCTGAGGGTCTGACGGCCGATTCATACACCATTCGCGCGAAAGTCACCTATTACGAAGGCATGTGGGGCGTGCGAATCGCGTCCGGCGACGTAAACGGCAAGAACTATAACGGTACTTCGCTTGGCCGTGGATTCAGCGTGCAAGTAGTGCGCGAAGGCACCGGTTATGCACTCGCCGGCACGGAAACTTCAATGGACGCGGTACGCCCCGGAACCACGTGGGATGTGCGCATTGAGATTGGCGATCGCGGCGAGCAGATGCGACTGTACATCGACGGCGCGCTGGTCGCCGACGGCCATGAGACACCGGACGAGCCGCGCCGGACCGTCACCGTATCCCGCGATTCGACGGCTGGCGTGACTTACTTGCGTGTTGTCAACGCGCTGCCTGAATCCGTAGACGTGGACTTGGCTCAGGTGCTTGCTGCGCTGAATGTGCCTGATTCAGCCAAGGCTGTAGTTGAGGCAACCGTGCTTACCGGCAACGATCCGTATGCAGGGATTCGGGGAGAGGAATCACCGACTTGCCCCACCTCGCACGAAGTCAACCTTGCTGACGGTACATACACCGCTCCTGCTTGGTCGTTCACCACGCTTGCCGTACGAGGCTAACCCAATCATTCCGCTCGGTGATGCGCGCAATACGTGTGACGGCTATGCCCCGGAATCCGCAGTAAGGACGGTCGCGGCGATCGCGCCGGTTGCCGGGGCAGTCCGTCAGAGGGAAGGGAACAGAGAAAGGGGTTTCAGCCCTCGATGCGGGCGCCCCAGATTGCTTGATTGCCGCCGATCGCGGAGAACGTCAGCGTCGCCCGGCCATCGGTCTCCCTCGGTAGTACGGCGAACACGCCGGTGTACGTCATGCCGTCGATCGTGATCGCCATGTCGCTGTCGCAGCAGTGCACGCCGGCCGGCGTCGCGCCGAGCATCCGCCACGATCCTCGCGACACGGGGCCGTCGGTCGACCGCGGCAGGTTCGCGTCCGGCGTATCGAAGAAGTCGACCACGCCGCCGCTGGTCACGCGGCCGTCCGGCTGCAGCGTGATCGTCTCGGGCAGATTCACGCCATGCCACGTGCCGTCCGCGTTGCGCGTGCCGTTGAAATACGCGTGCGGATCGTGACGTACGAATTCGTAGTCGCCGGACACCAGCGATGGGTGTGCGAGATCCGATTCGTGTACGGGGCGGACGCAGTGGCATAGCCGGGCGGCCAAGTTCGGCGCACTGCTGGGTGCAACGATGTAATCGCCGAGGCCGTCATCGTCGTCGCCGACGGTCGGATCGGACGTGTTCGCGGCGGTCGGCGGGACGGCTGCCGAGCCGCGATACTCGTACGGCGCGGCCGTCAGCCAACCGTCCGCGGTCGGCAGCAGCTCGCGCACATGCGTCTCGTAATCCTCGTCGCCGCGGTCGATGAACCGCGTATGGTACGTGAGAAACAGTCGGCCGTCCGAACCGCGCGTGAGTACGGAATTGTGTCCCTGTGACACTTCGACCGTATCGTCGTCGGCCGGTCCGCCGCTCCATTTCACCGACGACGTGAGTCGGATGCCGGTGTCCTTGGTCTGATTGTCGGGGATTTCACCGTTGGAAATCGCGGGGTTGCCGTTCTGGTCGACGTACGGGCCGACGAGGTTGCGCGAACGGAACAGACGGATCTGGTAGCCGCCGGTGCGGCCGAGCCAGCCATACGCCATGAACAGATACCACCAGCCGTTGCGGTGCACGAAATACGAGCCTTCGCCGGAGTTCCAGTAGCCGCCGGCGACCTTCACGCCGTAGTACGGGTCGGCGGAATCGTGGACGAGCGGATAGCGCACGCTGTAGTCGCGCAGACCGGTTTTCGGATCGAGCTTGAACATCCAGATGCCGCCGAACCACGAGCCGAAACTCATCCACAGTTCGCCGTGATCGCAGCGGATCGGCGCGGCGTCGATCGCGTTGATCCGCGTATCCTTCAACGATGCATACCGTGACAGATCGCCATGCGCGGCCTCGTCGCCGAGCACACGTGGCACGTCGGTGCGGCCCACATTGTCAACGTTGAAACCGGAGTAGATGACAGGACCGACGTATGTCCAGTCGCCGTCGAGACGATCGGCGGTGAGCAGCACGATCACCGAACGGAATTCGTGACCGTTGACCGACAGGTACATGCACCATTTGCGCATCACGTCGTTCCAGATCACGTCCGGCGCCCACGTGTTGCCTTCGAGCGCGGGGTTCTCCGGCTGCTTCGGCCATGCCTCCCAGATGCCGCCGAGCAGCGAGGCCGGGTCGCGCGTCAGATTGTTCTCGAAGCGTTCCCAGTGGACGAGGTCGGTACTGCGGGCGCAGCGTCGGTGGGTGCCGAAGACGTAGTACGTACCGTTGTCCTCGACGATGGCCGGGTCGTGGATGGCGATGCGGCCCGGGGCGAGCGGGTGTTCGACGAATCGTTCATCGGCGGGCGATTCGGTCGTGGGTTCGGTCGTGGAGGTGGTTGCGGTCATGGGTTAGCTTCTTTGTGATACATGATGTCTTTCTCTTAACGGACTTACAGCCGATTTCACCAGTGAAATCGGCTGTAAGTCCGTTAAGAGAAATGGGGTGGTTCAAAGGGAAGGGCGAGGACGAGGGCGCGAGGGAAGGGCGGCAATGAGAAAGGACTACTTCTGCGAGGCCCAGGCGCAGAGGTTGTCGCCGATGACGGAGAACGTCATCTCGACCTTGCGGTCGTCCTTGTCGCGCGGCAGCCTGTCGAATGCGCCGTGGTACTCCACCCCGTCGAGCGTGATGGTCATGTCGCCGGTGCCGTCGGACTTGTCGAGCTTCCACGTGCCGGTCTTGTCGCCGGTCACCTTGCCGTCCTCGGTCAGCGTGATGTTCACCGGCTTGTTGACACCGCGGTAGTCGGTGCTGTGCTTGTCGGTGACCTTCTTCGGGCCCTTGAACGAGGTCCTCTGGTCGTGGATCACGAACTCGTAGTCGCCGGCCACGTTCTTCGCGTCGTACTTGGTGTCGGCGGCCTTGGTGCCGGTGTATTCGTACGGCGCGGCGACCAGCCAGCCGTCGTCGGTCGGCAGCAGCTCGCGCACGCGTACCTGGTGCATCTCGCCGGTGTCGGAGAAGCGGCTGTGGTACACGATGTACGTGGTGCCGTCGTCGTCCACGAACGCCGAGTTGTGGCCCTGCGCGACTTCGATGTGCGAGTTGTCGTTGCCGCTCCACTGGATCGAGCTCATGAGACGCACGCCGACCTCGCTCTGCCAGTTGTTGCCGATGGCGCGCTCGCTGACTGCGGCGTTGCCGTTTTCATCGATGTACGGACCGGTGATCTTGTCGGCGCGGAACATGCGCACCTGGTAGCCGCCGGTCTGCTGCAGGTTGCCGTAGGATGCGAACAGATACCAGTGGCCGTTGGTATGCAGCAGGTACGAGCCTTCGCCGGAGTTGCCGAAGCCGCCGCCGAGCTTGATGCCGTAGTAGGCATCGGACTGGTTCTTGACCGTCTGGTACGTGGTGCTGTAGTCGCGCAGGCCGGTCTTCGGATCGAGCTTGAACATCCACATGCCGCCGAACCATGAGCCGAACGTCATCCACAGGTCGCCGTTGTCGTCCTGCTTGACGCACGGGTCGATCGCGTTGATGCCGGTGTCGGTCTGCGACGTGTACCGCGTCAGGTCGGCGCCTTCGCCGAGCACCTTCCAGACGTCGGTCTTGGAGGCGTTGACCTTTTCGAAGCCGGAGTAGGTCACCGGGCCGACGTAGGTCCAGTCGCCCTCGATGTCGTCGGCGGTGAGCAGCACGATTGCCGATCGGTAGTTAGCGCCGTTGATCGACATGTACATGCACCACTTTTTCATCGTTGCATTCCAGATGACGTCAGGGGCCCACATGTTGCCCTTGACGTCCGGGTTGGCGGACTGCTTCGACCAGTTGGTCCAGATGTCGGCGAAGATCTTCTCGTAGTCGGTGCTCAGGTTGTTTTTGAAGCTGGTCCAGTTGACGAGGTCGTCGCTTTTCAGCCAGGCGAGATGCGACCCGAAGATGTAGTACTTGCCGTTGGCCTTGACGATGGATGGATCGTGCGATTCGCCGCGCTTGATCTCGGTGGCGCTGGTCTGGCTGGAGTCGCTGGAGTTCTTGGCGTTCGACGATGCGTTCGAGTTGGCGTTCGACGAGCAGCCGGCCAGCGTGCCGATGAGCATGGCGGCCGCCAGTGTGGTGGCGAACGCCTTGCGTAGGGTGCCGGTGAGAGTCATGTGTTCCTCCTGTGTGTGACAGTGGTGTTGTGCAGCGCTGCGTTTGTACAACGATGTAAACTGAGGTATACTATACATCGACGTAAATGAACTGTCGAACCGAAAGGGACAAGGAATGTCCGACTCCTACTCACTGCTGTGCTATACGCGTGTCCCCACGTCGCGCGAAGAGGCGAACAACGAGGACATCGCCTTCAGCATGCACCTGGCGCTGCGGTCGCATCTCGACGGCTCGTGGACGCCGCTTAACGAAAACTACGGCATCTTCTTCGCTGCCGGCGTGCCGATCGCCGCGGCGACGCCCGAATCCCGACGTGCGTGCACCGCGGCGGCACGATTCAAGACCGATTCGTACACGACGGTGCGAGCCGCCAGCGACGCCGTCGCACACGGCGCGGCGATGCCCGGCGTGGACATCGAACTCAAAAGCCTCAAGGATCCGTACCTGTTCCGGCTGGCGTCCGGCCGGTTCGCCGTGGCGGCGACCCGCACCGCGCGCGGCGGCGGCGCGGACGGATCCGAACGGTCGGCGTTCCTGCTGGCGACCAGCCGCGACCTGACGTCGTACGATCAGCGCGGACTGGTGCTGCTTGGCCCCACGTCCGGCGTACACCGTCCCACGGTCATATACAACGATGCAGAACGTCGGTACGTCATCCGGTGGCATGACGACGACGGCCACGCGATGCGCGCGGTCTGCGCCGACATCATCGCCGCGGTCGGCACCACGCTGCCGGCCGAACCGGACGATACCGCCGAACCGATTGCCGCAAGCAATGCCAACGATGTCAACGCAACGTCCGTCCGTCGCGACTACGGCATCGCGGACGCCGTCCCCGGCAACGAAATCGACATCACCGAACAGGAAGCCGCGACGCTCATCGCACGCTTCGGCCGCGTTTACAACACCGGCGTCACCGTGCCGTCCATGACCGTCTCGGCCGATCTGTACGACGGCGAAGCCCGTGACCTCATCGGCTCGCTCGGCCGCACCACGGCCAAACTGCAGTACTCCGACGGATCCACCGCCATGCGCGCCGTCGACTGGGACGCCGCACAGCTCGCCGCCCTCGCCGACGACGCCGCAGCTGGCAGGCTCAAGCCGGGCGAACGCCGTACGGTCCGCGGTCGCATCCGCCAGACCGACTATCCCGTGCCGTTCGCCGTCGAACGCGCCGATCCGTCCGTGTTCGCATGGAATTACAACGGTGAACAACTCTTCATGTTCATTGCCGCCGACGATACCGACGGCAACTGCGTCGATCCGAACGGCGGCCGCACGCACATGCCGCTGCGCGTGGCGACGTCCATCGCCGACCTGTCGGATGCCGCCGGCGGCCGCGACCGCGAAATCGACCTGCTCACCCGCGGCGACCGCAACAGCGAAGGCCGCGCGATGACCGGCTGCTTCTGGGCGCCCGAGCTGCACGTGATCGGCGGCAAGCTGTCCGTGCTGTTCATGCCGTGCTTCGACGGCCCCGCCGCCGATCCGGACGGCACCGCGAACGACCGCGCCGGCAAACCCGACATGTGGACCGGTCGCTGCCATATCATGCAGCTCAGGCAGGATGCCGACGGCCGTGACCTCGACCCGCGCGACCCCGCCAACTGGACCGTTCCCGAGCCGATCCTCGGCCCCGGCGAACGGATCCTCAACCCGGTGCAGCGCATCTCGCTCGACATGACCGTGATCGTCGACTCCGGCCGCTGGTACTACGCGTGGCAGCAGGTCGGCAGCGTATGGATCGCGCCGTTCGACCCGGACCGGCCGACGCGGCTGACCGGCGAGCCGACGCAGATCGTCGTGCCGGAATTCGCGTGGGACAACATGATCGCCGAAGGGCCGAACGCATTCGTGCACGAGGGAAAGATCTTCCTGATCTACTCCGGATCGCTCGTCGGCATCGACTACACGACCGGACTGGTCACCGCGCCGGCCGGCGTGCGCGCCGACCTGACCGACCCGGCCACGTGGACGAAACTCGACTACCCGCTGCAGAAATCCGGCATGTACAACGGTGAATGGCAGCTGGGCACCGGCCACGGCATGTGGTCGCACGACGAGGGCGGCAACCTGATCTACGTATTCCACAACGCGGAGTACGACAACGGGCGATACGGCGGGCGTGACGCGCAGGTACGGCGCGTCCACTGGTCGGGCGAGGGCATGCCGATCCTCGACATGCAGCGCGACGAGGAACTCAATCCTGCTTATGCTGGGGTAACGATGGAAATCGCCGTGCGGTAAAGCCGCCATACGGCGGCGAACGGGGGCGGGGTTCGGCTCTCCGGCCCCGCCAACGTGCAGTGCAGTACGTGGCGTAAGCCGCTATTTACCGAGAACAGAATACTGAGGATTACCCATGGTCAAGAAAACAACCGCGAAGGACGGCGATCACGTCGTCACCATGCGCGAGGTCGCCAAGGCGGCCGGTGTCTCCATCAAAACCGTGTCGAACGTGGTCAACGACTACGAATTCGTCTCCGATGCCACCCGTGCGAAGGTGCACAAGGCCATCGACGAGCTCGGCTATGTCATCAACGTGTCCGCGCGCAACCTGCGTCGCGGCAGCACCGGCATCATCGCGCTCGCCATCCCAGACCTGCAGCTGTCGTACTTCGCGCAGCTTTCATCGTTGATCATCACCGAGGCGAAAAAGCTCGGCCTGCGTGTGATCGTGGAACCAACGTTGTACTCGCGCGAAGGCGAGCTGGACGCGCTGCACGGTTCGCAGACCGCGATGGTGGACGGCCTGATCTACAGCCCGCTCGAACTCGGTCCGGACGATGCGGCCGAAGTCGAGGTGGACTACCCGCTGGTGCTCATCGGCGAACGCATCTTCACCGACAAGGTCGACCACATCGCCACCGAGAATGTCGAAGGCGCCAAGCGCGCCACCTCGTACCTGCTGCAGACCGGATGCAAGCGCGTCGCCGTGGTCGGCGTGCACCCGGGCGAGGAGGTCGGCTCGGCCGCGTTGCGATTCCGCGGATACCGCGAGGCACTGGAGGAGGCCGGCGTGCCGTTCGACCCGGCGCTCGTGGTGCCGTCGATCATGTGGCACCGCAACGACGGCGTGGCGGCGATGAACACGCTGCTCGACTCCGGCGTACGGCCGGACGGCGTGGTGGCGCTCAACGACATGCTCGCCTCCGGCGTGATGCACTCGATCCAGATGCACGACCTGCGGATTCCCGAGGACATTTCGGTGATCGGCTTCGACAACTCGGACGATTCGCAGTACCTGTCGCCGGCGCTGACGTCGATCGCACCGGGGCTCGAGGCCGTGGCGCGGCTGTCGGTGCGCGCGCTGAAGAACCGCATCGACGGGCAGCCGCCGCTGGAAGGCGACTCGACGGATCCCATCTTCCGCAAGGTGTCGTCCACGCTGGTCGTGCGCAGCTCCACCCGCACGCTCTGAGCCGAGCCGGTCGGGGCGGCGGCACCGGTTGGACGACACCGCACTGCCGCCGTCGTCTCGTCGCCGTACGTTCGTACGGGAATGTCCGCGCAGCCGTACGGCAGCCGAGCGTCAACGCGCGCAGTTGGAGCGCATGAAGTCCGTGGCAACGCGGCACATGCCGTCCGTCCAGAATTCCGCGCCGCCATGATCGGCGCCTTCGAGCAGATACAGTTCGGCCGACTTGCCGACGTCCCGCAGTCGCCGATACAGGCTCGCGCTCTGCCGCGCGTTGACCAGCCGATCCTTGGTGCCGTGGAAGATCAGCACCGGCGGCAGCGCCAGTTCCGGCGTCAGATAGGATTCCACGGTCATCGCCGCGCGCAGATCCGGCCGATCGCGCAGGTCGACGTGCCCCATCATCATGCCTTCCGGACTGGTGGCCAGATGATGGTCGACGGTGGAGGGGAAGCCGTCGTCCATCTGACCGTTGACCGCGCCGAAATAGTCGATCACGCCCCGCGTCGCATCCGACACGTCGGCGGCGTTCGGCACCAGCGACAGCGACGTGTCGTCCATGTCGGTACGGTCGGCGGCATGCGCGACCGCCGCGAGCAGCGCGACCTGACCGCCCGACGAGCAGCCCGAGAGGAACAGATTGTCGGCGTCGACATGGTATTGCGCGGCGTTGGCGCGCATGAACCGCACGGCATTGCGCGCGTCCTGGATCTGCGCGGGGAACGATGCGATGCCCGAATGCCGGTATTCCACGATCGCGACGACGAAGCCGCGCTCCGCGATGCGGCTGAGCGCGGGGACGAGTGCCGTCCGGTCCTGCTTCATCCAGGCGGATCCCTGCACGTGCACCATGCACGGGTAGGTGGTGGCGTCGGTCTGGTTGCGGGTCTGCGGGACGAGGATCTGCAGGTGCAGGGTCGTGGTTCCGGCGGTTGCGTAGGGTACGTCGGGATGGTATGTCACGCCGATCTCGTCGCCGGTGGTGGGGACACGCGTCGCTCCGGGGACCGGCTCGTTGAAGGCTGGAAAATCGGCGTATTCCCACGGTTTGATGTCCATGATGCTCCTTCGCTTCGAATGATGAACGCTGATCGTTGCGCACCATCATTATAACGTTGTAATTCGGTGCGGGTGATGTGGGCGGTGTGGGTGGAATCGGCTGTATGTCCGTTGGGGAGGATGAGAGGGATGGTTTGGTTGGGTGGAGTGTGCGTTGGCGGGGGCGGGAAACGCCGAGTTGTTACATCGTTGTACATCTGCTATATTGCATCGATGTAAATACTGAGCCACTTGGATTGGAGAAGGAAAAAACAATGACTGTTTACAACAATCCGATCGTGCTCCAGCGTGCGGATCCGTGGGTGCTTAAGGTCGACGGCGAATACTGGTTCACCGCATCCGATCCCGAGTACGACAAGATTGCCATCCGTCACGCCTCGACGATCAACGACCTGCAGAAGGCCCCGGAGACCGTGGTCTGGCGCAAGCATGAGTCCGGCGTATGCAGCAAGTACATCTGGGCTCCTGAGCTGCACCGCGTGAACGGCGCGTGGTACATCTACTTCGCCGGCGCGGAACACGAGTTCGAGCCGAACGGCATGCCCACTCACCGCATGTTCGTGCTGGAGAACACCGACGCCGACCCGACCACCGACAACTGGGTCGAGAAGGGCCAGGTCGTCACGCCGATGGACTCGTTCTCGCTCGACGCGACCACCGAGGTGATCGACGGCGTGCAGTACCTCGTCTGGGCGCAGAAGGACTACGACATCCCCGGCAACTCCAACCTGTACATCGCCCCGATGGCGAACCCGTGGACGCTGGCCGCTGATCCGGTGATGCTCACCAAGCCCGAGTATGACTGGGAGTGCATCGACTTCCTCGTCAACGAAGGTCCGGCGTTCCTGTTCCACGACGACAAGATCTTCATCACGTACTCCGCGTCCGGCACCGGCGTGCCGTATGCGGTGGGCCTGCTGACCGCCGACCGTGGCAGCGACCTCATGGATCCGAAGAGCTGGACCAAGAGCCCGGTGCCGGTGTTCAAGACCTGCGCCGAGAACGGCCAGTACGGCCCCGGCCACAACTCGTTCACCAAGTCCGAGGATGACTCCGAGGATCTGATGATCTACCACGCGCGCAACTACACCGAAATCAAAGGCGATCCGCTGTTCGACCCGAACCGTCACGCCCGTGTCGGCGTGGTGCGCTGGAACGAGGACGGCACTCCCGACTTCGGCGTGCCTGAGCCGGACAACCTGTGGACGCCCGTCACGACCGACGTGCTGCCGCCCGACGGCGGTCCGAAAGCCGGCACCCCGGCGGTCGGGCTGGCCGCAGAGGCGTAGTCGTACGCAGCGGCGGTCGTGGTGCGGCATGTCGCGCAGGTCACGCGCACCGCATGCGTAACGTGCGCGACGTTCGCGCGACGGCCGTCGTCCATCAATCCCATAACAGAACATTCGACGTGTGTGAAACGTCGGTTTCATCGATGTGAAGTCCGGCGCCTCGTACGGAAAACAGCGGTTTTCTAGGCGTGTCGAACGGGTTGCGCATCCGATTTGTACAACGATGGAAAACGTGTTATAGTGAATTCCAACGTTGTAAACGAGCGCTGAGGCTCCACGAACCAAGGTTTATCAACCACGCAAGTTGCACAACGATGTTGTCGTCAACCGAACACCGTCACCAGACGGCGGGCCACAGGTCGCCCGCATGCAACGACCAAGATTTCTGGGAAACCGGAGTACCAAGGAGGAAACCAATGAAGATCAAGAAGAACCTCGTCGCGGCCACGGCGGCCGTGCTTGCGGCCGGCATGGCGCTGGCCGGCTGCGGTTCCAGCAACGGAGGCAGCGGTGACGTCCAGAAGACCGCCGACGGCAAGGTGAAGATCACCATGTGGCACGGCTTCTCCGAAGCCGACGGCAAGACGCTGGAATCCATCGTCGACGACTTCAACAAGTCCCAGGATAAGTACGAGATCGACGCCCAGCTGCAGCCGTGGAGCACCATCGGCGAGACGATGGTCACCAAGGTCACCACCGGCGACGGCCCGGACTTCGTCACCACCGGTGCCGACAACGGCCAGGGCTGGTCCATCGACGGCACCTTCCAGTGCGTCTCCGATTTCTACGCCGACAAGAACAACGGCACCGGCGACTACCTCGACAACGTCGTCAAGCAGATCACCTTCAACATCGACGGCGAGGAAGAGAAGTGCGCCGTTCCGATGGGCTACGCGCCGACCTCCGTGTGGTACAACACCGACATGTGGAAGGCCGCCGGCCTGACCGACAAGGACATTCCGACCACCTGGGACCAGCTCCTCGAGGTCGCCAAGAAGCTCACCAAGTCCGACGGTTCGTAGTACGGCCTCGCGATGGCCGACTCCGGCTGGGCCGCCTACATGAAGGGCAACGGCACCGGCCTGTACACCACCGACGGCAAGGTCTCCATCAACTCCAAGGAGAACAAGGCCTTCCTGCAGAAGATGCGTGACTTCTACAACGGCGGCTACGCCGTCCCGGGTCTGGACGACACCGCGGCCCGCGAATCCTTCGAGTCCGGCCAGTCCGCAATGGTGATCGTCGGCCCGTGGGAGGACCAGGCGGCCACCGACAAGGGCATCAACCACGACACCTTCGCCGTTCCGGACGGCGACGGCACCTACAAGTACGCCGACGGCAAGACCGGCTCCAACACCGGCTCCACCGGCCTGTACTGGTGGGTCACCTCGCAGGTCGGCGACTCCGAGAAGCTGCCCGGCATCTACGAGTTCTTCAAGTTCTACAACAACCACGACAACCAGGTGAAGTGGTCCCTCGGCTCCGCCTACCCGCCGAACAACAAGACCGTCACCGCCGATGAGCTGTCCGACCGTCCGCTGATCGCCAAGATCTCGCAGTACACCGACAACTCCTACATCGGCATCGCCGGCCTCAAGGGCGGCTTCGGCGACATCGCCGCCTCCCTCGACACCCTGACCCAGAACACCGTCCGCACCGGCGACGACATCCAGGGTCTGCTCGACCAGGCCGAGAGCTCCATCTCGGGCTACCTCGACGAGTACGCCGAGTAGTGAGCGGCAACCCGCAACCCAATCCCACGCATAGCTGACAGCAGCTGACCGACGTTCCCCTTCCCAGCCAATTCCCGAAAGGGAAGGGGAACGTTTCCATTCCCGACAACCAATCATGTGTCCTTTTGGAGGAGCAAAATGACCACAGCAACGTCGCAAGGCGAAGCGCACGAGGTCGCCAAGGAGAACAAGAAGGCCATTCAGGCGCGCAACCTGCGCACCGGCGTCCTGTTCACCGCGCCCGCGCTCATCGTCCTCGCCATCTTCGTCTTCTACCCGGCCATCCAGACGTTCATCACGTCCCTGACCAACGGCCGCATCAATTCCAACGCACGCCGACCCGCCAAATTCATTGGCTTCCAGAACTACATCACGCTGTTCCAGAGCCAGGACTTCTGGACCGACGTCAAGAACACCCTCGTCTACGCGGTGCTGTACGCCCCGATCGTCGTGATCATCGCGCTCGCGTTCGCACTGCTGCTCAACCGCAAGGACCTCAAGTTCGTCGGCTTCTTCCGCACCTGCATGTTCCTGCCGTTCGTCATCTCGCTGACCGTCGCCGCGATCGCATGGCAGTTCATCCTCTCCCCGTCCCTCGGTCTCATCCCGTACTGGGTCTCGCTGCTCGGCGGTCCGTCGCACCTCGACCTGCTCGGTACACGCGAAACGTCGATGGCCACCATCGTCTTCATCACCGTGTGGAAGAACTTCGGCTACTTCATGGTCATCTTCCTCGCCGGCCTGCAGGGCATCTCCGCCGAACTGTACGAAGCCGCCTCGCTCGACGGCGCCAGCGCATGGCAGAAGTTCCGCTACATCACGCTGCCGGCCCTCCGCCCGACCTTCAACTACGTGGTCATCTTCGGCCTCATCGGCTCCTTCCAGGTCTTCGATCAGGTCTTCATCCTGACCTCCGGCGGCCCGGCCCGCTCCACCGAAACCATCGTGTACCGCATCTACACCGAGGCGTTCGGCAACGGCAAGCTCGGCTACGCGTCCGCGCTGTCGTACGTGCTGCTCATCATGACGCTCATCGTCGGCCTCATCCAGCTGTACACCAACAACAAGCATGAGAAGGAGGAGATCGCATGAGCACCGCAACCGCAACCTCCATGAAACTGACCGCGGAACAGGAATCCGAAAACGCTCGCATCAACGCCGAAAACGAACGTCTGCGCAAGCAGGCGCGCGCCAAGCGCACCATCAGCCTGACGCTGAGCTACGTCGCGCTGGCACTGGTGACGTTCCTCATGATCTTCCCGCTGATCATCGTCGTGATCGTCTCGTTCACGCCGAACGCCGTGACGCAGACCTGGCCGCCGAAGATCATTCCGAGCGCGTGGACGCTCGACAACTACACGAGCCTGTTCCAGCGCCTGCCGATCGGGCGCGAGCTGCTCAACACCATCGTGTTCGCCGGCGCGGTCACGATCATCTCCGTGTTCTTCGACTCGCTCGCCGCCTACGGCCTGTCCCGCGTGGACTTCAAGGGCCGCGGCATCCTGCTCGCCGTGCTCATCGCCACCATGATGATCCCGGCCATGGCGCTGCTCATCCCGGTCTACAAGCTCCTCGGCTCCATGGGCCTCGTCAACAGCTACCTCGGCATTATCATCCCGCGTATGGCCGATGTCGGCGGCATCTTCCTGCTGCGTCAGTTCTTCATCTCCATCCCGAAGGACCTCGACAACGCGGCGCGCATCGACGGCGCGGGCGAGTTCCGCATCTTCGCGCAGATCATCCTGCCGAACGCGGTGCCGGCGATCCTGACCGTGGGCATGTTCAACTTCATGGGCAACTGGAACGACCTGCTCTGGCCGTTGATCATGACCTCCAAGCCGGAGACCCGCACCATCACCGCCGGTCTGGCCATGCTGACCGGTCACGGTTCGTCCGTCACGCCGTACGGCGTGGTGATGGCCGGCGCGCTGATCTCCGCCCTGCCGTTGCTCATCGTGTTCTTCTTCGTGCAGAAGCGCTTCGTCGAAGGCATCGCGATGACCGGCATGAAGTAAACGGCGCGCGCGGGCCGGGTGGGCTGGCTTGTGTCTGGCTGGGCCGGTTTGGCTTGTGGCTGGCTGGACCGGCTGAGTCTGTTTGTCTCCTGTCCGCACCGGTCCGCGCGATCGTTCGCTTCACTTACTACGTACCCTCCTTCCTTTCATCACCGTCTCCGGCGCCGCTTGTACAGGGCGCCGGGGCAGGCCGTCACCGTGGCTCCTCCCGCGGTGGCGGCCTTTTGTGGGTATGTGAAATATGTGGTTGAAGTTTGGTGATTCTCCGGTTGAGGCAACGAGGCTCCCCGCAAAGGTCTTTTGGTAAGTCTTAGGTTGAAATACTGTATTGGTGCAGGTCTCGGTGGACATATTCGGCCAGACCTTCGTGTTCTTCGTGGTGTACGACTGGAATCATACGGCTGCGTTCGCCTCACTGTTGCTGGGTTGCGCGGCGATTTCGCTGCCGCTGATGCCGCTGTTCGGCATCGGCATGACCAAACTCGGTTTGCGGTGGAATGGCGACGCATTCCCGGGATTGTGTCGCAGATTGGGCCTGTGTGGGTGGATTCGTAACACTTTCCCGGGAATGTTGCGCACGATGGTGCGTTTAGCGGCGTTTCACGTAGCGGGTGCTGCGGCCAGCACCGATTTTGATGGTCGTACCGGAGTCCAACAGTGATTTCAGCGTGCGCTCAATGGTGGTGATGCTGGTATCGGGCATGCGAGCGAGAATATCGGCCTTGGAGAGTGGAACTAGGGATTGATCAAGCAGTGCTTCAATCCGCGTTCCCTTGGTGGCTACTCGCGGTGCTCCCTGCGCTCTGCCGCCTGCCGTGAGATTGATGCGTTCGTCGAATTCCTTGCACGCGGACAGTATGATGCCAAGCAGGTAGTTCGTGAATGGCGCATAATCATTGGCGTTGTCGTCCCAGCCTTGGGTGCTTGCGGCCAGCGCCTCATAATAAGTGCTTTTACTTTGCTCGATAAGGTGTTCGATACTGATGTATTTGCCGACCATATAGCCATTGCGGCACAGCATCAGGAGCGTGAGTAGCCGACTCATACGGCCGTTGCCGTCATTGAACGGATGTATGCAGATGAAATCGAGAATGAACATGGCGATGGCAAGCAATGGATCGGTATGTCCATCTCGGATTGCTTGCGTGTAGGCGGAACACGCGCGTTCGATCAGTTCCGGTGTGACAAGTGCGGACGGCGGGGCGAATCGCACGGTGCTGGTCCCGTGTGCATCTCGTTCGATGATGACGTTGTCACTGTCCTTGAAATGCCCCGCAAAGGTCAGTGGTGTGTGTCGGAAGAGGTCGCGGTGCAGTTGAAGAATGACGTTCGGGGTAATCGGAATATAGTCGTGGCTTTCGTGAATAACCGATAGCGCGTCACGGTAACCGGCAATTTCTTCTTCATTGCGATTGCGCGGTGTGACTTTCTCCGAGACGAGATCGTTGAGCCTGCTATCGCTGGTAGAAATACCTTCGATGCGGTTTGAGGCATCTGTGCTTTGGATGCGCGCGACGGCAACCAGCGTCTCCAATATATCCGGTCTGATCGTTGTCTGTATGCTTTGACGCCCTTTTGCCTCGTGAATAGCGGCAAGCAAACTCGTGGTGTGCGGGGTGAGCAACGTCTTACCTGATTCGATGTAGTCGAATGATCTCATACTGCCTCATTTTCTGCATCATACGAACTTTTCTGCCTCATATTTTATCAAAATGAGGCAGAAAATGGGCTGATGAGGCAGAAAAAGGCGGCAGGATGGCGGCCGTCTCGCTTGCCGGTTGCGTTACTTTCCCGGGAATGTTGCGCTCGTGGCAAGAGACGGCAAGTTCAGGCGGGCGCGACCGACGATACCCGTCGTGTAGTCGAACGTCTTACCGGACTGCCTTACGAGCGTTGCTGGCGGTAGCCTACACTGAGAAACAGCCTACACTGAGAAATCATGAGCAAGCACCACCATCGCGACCGTAGCTGGGCCCCGGCACCTGAAGCATTGCCGGACGACGCCCAGACCATCGACAACCACACTCACGTGGCCTCCGTAATCCCTTTCGCGCGCGCTATGAGCCATGAGGCGCAGGAGAAGGGACAGCCCGAAGTCCCGGTGTACGACGTCGACCAATTGCTGGCGCAGGCGCAATCTGTCGGCATTGGGGGTATTATCGACTGCGGTTGCGAGCTGCCGCACCTGATGACCGCCGTCCAGATGGCCCTCGATCATCCAGGTAATGTGCACGCGGCACTCGCAATACACCCCAATGAGTCCGTGCTCCACGGGCATCGCGGTGTGCCGGGGCCGGATGGTCTGCCCCTCAAATACAAGCCTTACCATGACACGTCTTTCGAGGACGCGCTCGCCGAAGTACATCGCCTCGCCGCCACATACCCCGAGCAAGTGGTGGCTATCGGCGAGACCGGCATGGACCTCTTCCGCACCGGCGAAAGTGCCAAGGAACTGCAGCGCGAGGCTTTCCGCGCGCATATCGCCTTGGCCAAGGAACTGGGCCTGCCCATGCAGATTCACGACCGCGACTCCCATCGCGAGGTCATCGAAACCCTGCTGGCCGACGGCGCGCCCGAACGCACCGTATTCCACTCGTATTCCGGCGACCGTGAGATGGCCGAGATCGCGCGCGAACATGGCTGGTATCTGAGCTTCTCCGGCACCGTGAGCTACAAAGGCAATGACGGTATCCGCGAATCGCTACGGATTGTGGGGCTGGGCCATGCGATGGTCGAAACCGACGCGCCGTATCTGACGCCCATGCCGTATCGTGGCCGCACCAACGCGCCGTACATGATTCCCTACACCTTGCGGGCCATGGCCGATACGCTCGACTTGCCCATCGCGGATGTGGCGCGCGGCACCCGCGATACCGCCCGCGCCGTATACGGACTGTGAGGGCCGGGTGTGCGGCCGTCGCGGCGCGTGTAGAGACGATGTGTTGACTTGTAAAATTTGTCAGAATTGTGAACGAGGTCTATCATGATGTGTTTGACATAAGCGAGGGGGATGATCTCCACCTCAATGGAGGACTGAACGTATGGCTGAGTCGAACCAAAGGACCGCACGCGCCCAAAAAGCCTTAAAGGCCCAGAAAGCCCAGTCTGGCGCCGCCAAAGCCAAGGCCCGACAGGAAGAAGAAGCACTGCTGAGGGCCGACACCTTTACCAACGCTCCCAAGGTGTCCCGCCGCACTCTCACCAAGGAGGAGCGCGAGGCACTCGCCAAGCAGAGGGAAGCTGAAACCAAAGAAGCCGAGAAAATCGCCAGCGCATGGTCGAAAGGCGGCCTCGGTCGATGGTGGGCCCGCCTGCAATCCAGCCCAGACAAGGTCACCTGGGGCATGGCAATCGTGGCGCTCGGCGTGGTGTACGGCGACATCGGCACCTCGCCCTTGTACACCGCGCAGACCTTCCTTGCCGGTCAGGGAGGGCTTGGCAGCGTAGACCGAGAGGCCGTGCTCGGCATGCTGTCGCTGGTCTTCTGGTCGATTACGCTGATCACTACCGTCAAATATGTGCTCATCGCCATGCGCATCGACAACAATGGCGAAGGCGGCATCTTCGCACTGTACTCGTTGATTCGCAAGTACGGCGCATGGCTCGCGATTCCCGCCATGCTCGGCGGCGCGGCATTCCTCGCGGATTCGGTACTTACCCCGGCGGTTTCCATCAGTTCCGCAGTCGAAGGCTTGCAGACCCTGCCGCCATTGGAAGGGTTGTTCGACGAAAACCCAAGCCTGACCCTGATGATCACCGTCGTGATCATCGTGATTCTCTTCTCCGTGCAGTCGCGCGGCACCGAAAGCATCGGCAAAGTATTCGGCTCGATGGTGCTGGTCTGGTTCGGCTTCCTCGCCATCGTGGGCGTCACGAATCTCTCTAACGACTGGTCTGTGTTCGAGGCCCTGAACCCGGTGTACGGCATCAAATTCCTGTTCAGCCCGAACAATGCTGCCGGCATCGCCCTTATGGGCACCGTGTTCCTCTCGACCACCGGTGCCGAGGCGCTGTACTCCGACATGGGCCACGTGGGGCGCGGCAACATCTACTTCACTTGGCCATTCATCAAGGTTGCGCTGGTGCTCAACTACTTCGGCCAAGGTGCGTGGATGCTGGCCAATAGCGATAACCCGCAATACACTGCGATGGAGTCACTCAACCCGTTCTTCCAGATGATGTCTCCGAACGTACGTTATCTGGCCGTGATTCTGTCTGTTTCGGCCGGCGTGATCGCTTCCCAGGCCCTGATTACCGGCGCGTTCACCATGGTCTCCGAAGCCACCCGCCTCAATTGGATGCCTCATCTGCAGGTGCGGTACCCGGCCCGCACGCGTGGCCAGCTGTACATTCCGGTGGTCAACGGCGTGCTGTGCGTCTCCACACTGGCCGTACTCGCCATCTTCAAGGATTCGGAACACATCTCTGCCGCATATGGACTGGCGTTGACCATTACGATGATCACCACCACCGTGTTGCTCGGCGTCCACCTATGGCATTCCGGCAAGCGGGTCGGTGCCATCGTGTTCACCGTGCTGTTCTTGGCGATTCAGGCTATGTTCTTCATCGCGTCTATGGCCAAATTCCTGCATGGTGGTTGGTTCACCATGTTGCTGACCGCCGCGATTCTGTTCGTCATGTACACGTGGAATGAGGGCACCAAGCTCGAACGTGCGCAACGCCGTCACATGCGGCCCAACGACTTCCTACCCGCGCTCGACAAGCTGCACAGTGATTTCCGCATCCCGTATTTTGCGGACAACATCGTGTACCTGACCTCCGACTCGGAAACCAAGCGACTCGACACGGACATCTTCTTCTCCATCTTCGCCGACCACCCCAAGCGCGCCCGTGCTTGGTGGGCAGTCAGCGTGGAAACCACCGACGAGCCGTTCACCCGTGAATACTCGGTGGAGGACTTCGGCACGAACTACATCTACCGCGTGCGCTTCCGTCTGGGATTCAAGGTTTCGCAGTCCATCCCGGCGTACATCCACCAGATCATGCACGACCTGTCCAAAACCGGCGAACTGCCTAAGCAGAAGTCGATTTACCCCAAGGTCGACGCCGATCCGGACATCGGCACCATCCGTTACGTGCTGATTCACAAGGCCCTGATGCCGGAATCCAAGGTTTCCGCACGCGGTGCCCTGTCGTTGCAAGCCAAGTACGCAATCCGCCACATGGCCGGCTCGCCGGTTAAGTGGTTCGGTCTGGCACCTTACAACCCGTTGGTCGAGGTGCAGCCGCTGTTCGTCTCCACCCGCCGCCCACCGCGTCTGAAGCGCACCGATACGGCCAAGACCATCCCGACGCCCACGCCGACTCGTGCAGTGGCCGACCCGGCCGCCGTCCCTGACCCGATGGACACCACGTCCGGGCTTGGGCGATTGGTACAGGAGCTCGATGCCGCCGTATCGGCCGAGGCGCGGAAGACCGCTGAGGCCGCTGCCGCCGATGCGCCCGCTGAGCAGGGCGATAAGGGCGATAAGGGCAAGGCCGAGAACGGCAAACCCGCCGCCAAGCCTCAGCGCTCCGCCAAACAGAAGCGATAACATACCAGTTTGCAGCGGCGCTGATGCGCTCTATAAAGAATGCCTATAACGGTCGCCGCACGTCGCCACACGGTTTCGGTAAGTTGAAATACCATGTGCAGATTACTGGGATACGCGACGGCAGGCTTCAACCTGAGTCTCAACGCTGTGTTGGGGCAAGACAATGTCGAGGATTTCCGTGAACTGTCTGAAATCCACAATGATGGCTGGGGTGTAGCCCAGCTTTCCGATCCCGCCGAAGCACCGCACGTGCGCGACGGTGGCGCACCCACCCCGGAAACCGGCACCCGAATCTACAAGTCGACCATCGCGGCCCGTCATGACAGCACGTTTGAGGCGCTGGCCGACGAACCGTCTCGCGGTGCCATCTGGCACCTGCGCTTGGCAAGTTCCAATCTGCCGCTCATCATGGAGAACCAGCACCCGTTCTATGCGAACGGCCTGAGCTTCATCCACAACGGCGATATCTCGGACGCCAATGGCCGCAACATCGTCACCAACCGCTCATACCCGGTGAACCACAGCGTGTTCCTCTCCACCGGCGGCCGTTCCGACTCCGCCATCTTCTTCGCGGTGATTCTGGAATACATCGGCTTCGGCTTCTCGCTCGACGAGGCCGTGGCCCAGGCCGTGCGCGAACTGCGCCAAGCCTACCCGAAGTCCAGCTACAACTGCATGATTCAGTCCGAGGACCAGCTCATCGCCCTGTGCGCCGCTGGCCGTGAGAAGACCAGCCCGCGCATCGTGGAAATCTACGATGAGTACGGCCGTGGCGAGCAGGCCGCCGACTACCGTGTGATGCGCTACCGTGAGCTGCGCGACGACAACGGCGACTCCGCCGGTGTGGTGGTCTCCTCTTCCGGCTACGAGCAGGAAGGCTGGAACGTGCTGGAGAACGACCAGATGATCATCGTCTCCAACCGCAACGGCACCTACCGTCTCCGTTCCATCTGAAATAGCTTCATAAGCCCCCTCTGACGAGGGGGCTGTCAGCCGACAGGCTGACTCTTGGGGGAGAGACCCCTAGAGCCTCAAATCATCCGCATCCCATACTTCTCCGCCAACGCCGGAATATCCGGCACGCCATACTTGGCCACCAGATCCAGCCATCGCTGTTTGTTCTCTCCGCCAAATCGCTCGGCTCGGGCCGTATACGCCTCGACCTGCAGGAACTTCGGCGGCACTGACTTGCTATGGAACTTGTCGGCGTACATCACCACTTCCTGCTCGAGATTCATCGGCACATAGTCGGCTGGTGGCAACGGCAGCTCCTGGCGCACCACATCCTCGCGCGTAAGTCCCACGCCGGTATGGTTGCGGCAGAACTGGGCGATGGACTCGTCCACGCCCTCGTCGAGCAGATACTCGTAGCCCTTAAGACCGTGCAGAATGTAGCGTTTCTTGCTGAATTTGAGCGGTTCGCCGTCAGAGCCGTCATGCTTGAACACGCGGTAGGTGCCGATGTCATGCAGCAGTCCGCCGATGAGTACCAAATGCTCGTCGAGCAGACGCGGCGGCACATGGCCGCCGGTGACGCCTGTGGTGGGCGGTACCTCCGCGTCCTTCGGTAATGTGCAGCGGCGCGTGAACAGCGCGTTCTGCCGGCGCACGATCTGGCAGCCGATGGTCGCTACAATCACGCAATGCGTGTGCACCAGCTCGTACGCCGCCTTGGACGGCGCGATTTTGCGGTGCAATTCGTCGATCTGCTCCAGTGTGGGAATATATCCGGTCATAATTATCAGGTTTCGCCTCGTACGGTCAGATTTATCCTCAGATTAGCGCGGCAATGAGCCGCAGCATTGAAAAACCCCTGCGATTCGGCAATACGAATCACAGGGGGCTCTATGGTCTGAACATCAGATTTCGAAGAGTGTGTCGGCTGCTTCGGCGATTTCGCGCGACGCAGTGAGCACGATAACGCAGTGCTTCGGGTCACCGGTGTGCGCCAGCTTGGCCAGCGCGGCGAACACGGTCACCTCGTCATCCGCGTTCAGCCCTCGTGTCGGCTCGTCGAGGATCAGCACCTCGGCCTCGGTGCTGATTGCACGGGCGATGGCCACCAAACGCTGCTGCACCAAAGGCAATGTGCCGACAGCCACGCCGCTGGTGGCCTCAGAGAAGCCGACCTTGGCCAGCAGTTCGCGGGCGATCACCGGCTTGGGCTTCAGGAAGTTGCGGTTGGACGCATTCATGGCGTACAGCACGTTTTGTTCGGCGTCGAGCTTCGGCTGCACGGCGTGCAGCTGCGGTACGATGCCCAGACGGTGGCCGCGCAGTTCCACGGGCTCGAGCTCAACAATGTTGGCGCTCTTGTTCATCACCGTGCCAGACGCCGGCGTGGTCAAACCGCTCATCACGCCCATCAGCGCGCGACGCTTGGCGTCGGCGGTGATACCCGAATCGGGGTCGTCGCTGATCAGCAGCGCGTATGCGTGTCCGGAATAGCAGAAGAAATTCGCGCCATCGAGGATGTTGACCTTGCCCTTGGGGCCGGCGACCGTCACCTTGTTCAGGGCGAAGGTCGGGTAGGTCTTGAGCAGAATGTCGTCAGAACCGCCGCCCACCAACACGCGATCGATACGCGAGGCCAGCGTCATGGTGGGTTCGGACGCTTTGCCCTGAGGCTCCGCATGCTCGGCCAATGCGTCTTTGTGATCGGTTTTGGCCAGTCGGAGCGTTTCGTTGACGCGGGCGGCATTGCGCTCGGTCACTTCGGCGGATGCGTTGGCCGAAGCGATGGCGTCTGCTTCGGCCTCGCTGGTCTCGTCGGTTTCTCCGGTTTCGGCAGATGCCAGTGCGCTGTAAATACCATCGTCAACAGTGCCTTCGTCATCAACGTCATCGAAGGTCACGCTGAACTGCATGGAGTCAGCTGGAACGGATTCAATGGCGTCGTTCGTCTCAGTCTCAGAAGTCACTTCGTCAGCCGTTGCGTCAGTGGTCTTCTCGAGTTCCTGATCGTTGTTCCTGTCGCTCATGCCTGTGCCTCCGCATCGTCGGTTGTGGTGGTCGTCTTGTTGGTCTCGCTCACGGTGCCCCAGTCGCCATCGGCGGCGAACAGTTTGTTCGCGCTGAAGAACGCAAGGCGCAGGGCGGCAAGAATCGCCAGGATCAGGATTGAACCCAGTCCATACCAGACCATGGTCCAAATCAGGCCCGATGTCACCGGGGTGGCATGGCCGGATGCCAGGGCAGATCCGATCGGATTGGCGGCGAACGCGCCTCCGACCAGACCAATCACGTAGAAGGGCAGGGTGACGATGAACACTTCCAGCATGAACTGCCATCCCAAACGCCCGCGAGTGACGCCGGACACCAGTGCCATGCCGATCTCGTCGTCACGCTTGGACGCCCACACGCCCGACAGCACGAGGATGAGCAACAGCACGCCGCCCACGGCAACCAACACAATGGTGCCGGTCTTCGCGCGCGAGGATAGCGTATCCAGCGGCTCCAGAGAAGCGTTGTAGGATTCCAGCGAGGGGGAAGAGAACTCGTAACCCTTGGCGGGCAGCTTGGACTTCTTGAGGGTGGATACCAAGGACTTGTATGTAGCGGAATCACCGGCGTCGAACACCACGTCCAGATCCGGGACTGCCCAGCCGGAGACGGTCTTGTCGGTGGACTGTGGGTCGAGTCCGGCCTTGGCGAAGGTCTGATAGTTGGTGAAGATCGCGTTCTCGCGGTTGCGGGCGGCCGTCACCGGATTGGCGACGGCGGATTCGGATGTGTACTTGTAGATGCCGCGCACCTTGAGTTTGGCCGTGGTCTTGGCGTCCGAGGCGGCCGCCACCTCGAGCGTATCGCCCACCTTCAGGTTGTTGGCGGAGGCAAACGCTTCAGAGACCAGTGCGCCGGTGGTGTTCGGGTTGGAGGACTGGTTGTTGTAGCTCAGGTCCTTGCCGTCCACGATTTCGAAGGTGCCGAGGTCGCTGGCCTTGGCGGAATCCTTGGTCCAGAAGGCTCGCCAAATGAGCTGGCCGCCGGTCTCGTCATCGGAGGCCGAGCCCAGCGATCCGCCGTCCAGGGCCTTCAAATCACCGCTCACGCGGGCCGGCACGGTTTCGGTAACCGTGAAGTTCAACGAGTTGGTGGCCGACTGGACGAGCGTGGCGTATTCGGTGTATGAGGTCCACGTCATGTAATGCTTGGTGGAAGCCGAGTCCGTAGCGGAGACCTTCTTCCACGTAGCCGCAGTCGGGCGAATGGCCAACGTGGCCTTCTGCTGATCGTACGCGGTGGTGTGTGCGTTGGTATCTTCTTGAATGATGGCCAGTCCGGCGACTGTGCCGAAGGTGACCGCCAAGGTGATGAACGCGGTCAGGGCCGTACGTCCTTTAGAACGTGTCAGGGCCCGCCAGGCGTTGCTGAGGACGAACATGTAATTACCTCTCCCGTTCTCCTAAGCCGAACAAATCAATACGGCTCTAACTATTGTTGCGTTTAGTAACCGTTTTCTTGCGCAATACTGTTATACCCCTCAATGAAGTCTGAGAACATTCTGACAGCGATGTGGTGGTCATGCGGGGATTTGCACCCAGTATGGGATAAATCCTCGGTCTATTTCGGTGGCATCGGTACACTGGCATGAGATATGCGTGGCGTCACGTGTGCTCCGGCATGTCTGCGATTCCGGATTTGCCCGGAGTCCGGCATCCGGAAGCGTGGCCTCGCGCCGCTGGATAAGAGTATGAGCTGAGCAGATTTTCGGGCAGGGTAAGTATGCGATTCACTTCAGGGCATTCGAGCCATAAGGCTGTGGGGCGTAGGAGAAGACGTCATGCCGGTAACGGAAAATTCAATCGCTCCGCATCTACGAATAGCGCTGTGAATCAGCAGACGGGTCCCGTAAACCTGAAGACTCCCCAGCACGTGGGTGGTAACGGCCGTTCGCTGATCAGCCGTACGCCGATATGGGCGCGAGTGGTGGTTGTACTGCTGCTGACGTTGCTGGCCAGCGTCACCTGTGTGGGCACGCTCTACGCGGCATCCGTCTCGAGAATGGCCACGGATGCGCAGCGCGTGCTGACATCCGCCGAAAGTCTGGCCAATTCGGCACTTGGCTGTGGCAGCGATAAGAGTCTGTCGGACATCTCCCAAGAGCTGGTCAATGCCACCAATGATCTCAATGCGGAGCTGAACGGCCCACAGTGGGACTTCTTCCGCGACCATTCGCGATTCGGAAGCGACATCACCGCCGCCCGCGAAATGCTGGCTTCCGTGGATACGCTGGTCAACGGTCCGTTCACTGATCTGCTGAACCTGTCCAAACGATTGCAGGGCTTCTCCCTGAAGAATGGCTCGGTGGACGTCAGCGCCCTGATGGATATGCCGGATATCGTCAAGCAGGCGCATAAGGATATCTCGCAGCAGCTCACCAAGCTCAACAAGGTGCCGACTCCGAGCGTCGCCAAGGTGGCCACCGTGCTCGAAACCGAAAAGGCTGCGCTCAAGACCGTGGATTCGATGCTCGGCGAATACGATGGCCTCATTAACTTGCTACCGCAACTGCTTGGCGAGGACGGCAAGCGCACGTATTTGGTGATGGTGCAGAACCCGGCCGAGCTACGTTCGGCGGGCGGCATGGTAGGCACCATCGCCGCAATCACGGCAGATAAGGGCACGATTACCATCGGTGATTTCGCCACCACTTCTGGTTGGGACATTCCTGAGGAGCCAATGGATGATACGGTGCTGAAGGAGCGCCAGGTATTTGGTGGCACTTTTGACCAGTACCCGGCCACCACGACCATCGACCCCGAATTCCAGCGTGTGGCACAGATGAACAAATACATGTGGCTGTATCAGAAAGGCAACGAAGACGAGAACGTAGCGGGTGTATTGTCACTCGATCCCGTATTTCTCCAGGCATTGCTGGGAGCCACAGGCGAGGTCAAGCTTTCGGACGGCCGAGTGCTGGATAGCACCACCACGGTGCCGTTCTTCGCTTCAGACCTGTACACGGATTACCCGGACTTCGAGCAGCAGAACAACTTCGTTTCCGAAGCGGCTCAAGCAATTATGAACCACGTGCTTGGTAACGCGAATGCTTCCACCGCATCCCCGCTGTTGAAGGCAATCAGAGATACCAGCGCTAGCGGTCATTTCAAGCTATGGATGGCTGATCCGGATGAGCAGGAGGCGCTGATTGCCACCGGACTTATCGACGATAAGGCCAGTGGTGAGCTGTCTGCTGACAGTCAGGTGCCTGAAACCGGCATCTATCTTTCGGAGCTGCAGCAAGGCAAGCAGGATTGGTATCTGAAGACCTCCACCACGGTCACCAAAACCTGCGGCGACGTCTCGGCCAGCCAGAACGCCCTGTATTCTGGCGTGCTGGATAAGCGCATCACGACAGCCGTGCGTAACACGCAGCTGGGTCAGTTTACGGAAGATCAGCTCGGTGACGAATACACGGTCACCTTCACCATGAAGAACACGCTGACTAAGGCTAAGGCCGAATCGTTGCCTGATTTCGTTAATGGCGGCTCGGAGAATCCAGTGCTCGGCGGCATGTTGTACCGCGTGGTGCTTACCGCTCCGTACGGTGGCGAAATCACCGCTGTGCAGGCTGATATTGATTCATGGGGTACCAACACCGCGAGCCTGTATGACCGTCAGTACATTATGTTCAACCAGCAGTGGATCGAGCCCGGAAAAGAATTGACGATTGCTTATACCGTTCGGGTCAGCAGCGATGCCGCACATCCACTGAACGTGGTAACCACGCCGGTGGTGAATGCGGATGGCGTCGAGACGGGCTCCAACGGTAAGGTGGCCGATGAATGTCCGGCGGATACGAACGGCGCCGATGGTGCGAACGACGACAAGAACGGCGACGATGGTGCGAACGGCGGCGCGGACGGCGGCAGGAACGACGCGCATAAGGGCGCGTCCTCCGATCCCTCGGCCGGCCTGGACACCTTGGACAAGCTGAAGAGCCAGATCAGCTGCCCGGTCGATCTGAAGTCCCTGGCGGGATCCATGTGATGACCATGCCCGATTCCGTTTCCGACGCCGCCGGTGCCGACGCCGCCGGCAAGCCGCGCGACGTGAACTACGATCTGCTGCGCGTGGTGGCGATGTGTCTGGTCATCGGCGTCCACGTGATCAACAACTACATGCCCGTCAAGATGACCCTCGCCGGCAGCGCGGAAGTGACGCGATCCGTGCTGTTCGCGCTGTTCATGGTCTGCAATCCGCTGTTCATTATGGTATCGGGCCGGTTCAACCTGACATTCGATGCCGACCGGCCGGTGAGCACCCACTCGTCGGGCAACCTGCCGGGCTCTGGCTCTGATGCCCGGGCAGGCGGCGGTGCGGGCCAAGCCGATCCCGGTAGCCTCGCGCCGTACGCGCGCTACTACTACAAACGCTTTGTCTCGCTGATTGTGCCGTATCTGCTGTATGCGGGTGGCATGGGATTCGTTGCCTACCTGGTGATTGATCATCGTTCGGTTGGCGGCGCTGTGTCTGGAACGTTGTTCGATCTGTTCTCCGGGTATGACGATTCCGTCTATTGGTTCGTGTTCATGCTCGCCGGTTTCGTGCTGGCGACGCCGTTCCTGGCCGCGATGATGCGCGCGATAGGCCGGTCGGGCGCCTGGCTGCTGACCGGCCTGGCCGCCGCCGTGGCCGCCGCCGAGCAGATCTGCAATCTTGCCGGATACCCGTTGACGTTCCTGCAGTCGTTCCCCTGGCGGGGACTGCTGGTCTACTATCTGTTGGGATTCGTGTTGGAATACTATCCGCCGTCCACGCGGGCGCGGCGCGGCTTGTATGCGTTGGCGCCGTTCGCCCTGGCCTGGACCGTTGCCACGCCATATCTGTTCGCCGGCCAGCAGATGCAGGTCGGCCGCACGCTCACGGTTGCGTTCGCGATGGTGGTGGCCGCGGTGTTCCTGTTCTTCCGGTACGACGTGCACATCACGTCGGCGCGGCTGCGCAAGGCGATCACCTGGCTGGCGGGATACTCCTACACGATCTATCTGGTGCATTCGCCCCTGTCCAAGGTGCTGATCGGCCCGCGGATTCCCGCGCCCACGGACGGATGGTCGTACGCGGGCATCAGCGTGCTGATGTTCGCAGCCACGCTGCTCGCGGCGCTGCTATTTGCGGTGATTGCCGATACCGTGGTGCTTAAGCCCGTGCAGTGTCTGCTGCGGAAGGTGCGGCTGTAGATTCGGATACGGCGCTATGCCACGGTATCAAAGCCAGGAATCCCAGCAGCAGAAGCGGGGTGAACGTGAATTTCGACATGCCAAGGCCGGCATCAAACGGTTCAGCCGCTTCCACACAGCGCTCGCCGCTACTCGCGAGAACACGGTCGAAGGAGCAGAAACAGCATCAGAGGCATCGGAAGCATCAGACATATGTCCCACTATATATGAGGTGTTGGTGGTGATTGAGCGATATTTGAAGGCAGTTCTGGAAGGGTCCTAGACGTATGATTTGGAGAACGGTTCCACCATTAATGGTGTCAACGTTCAGTTCTATTCCAGCAACGGTACTAATGCCCAGCGTTGGATGTTGCGTAAGTAGGTTTGATGAGCATGACTTCATCTGATGAGAAGCCTTGAACCCGTGTCCACATTTATGATGGAGGGCGAATAACATCAACGATTTTTAGCACGGCTTTGTCTCCGTCATTTAATTTCTTGGCGCTGTCGATGCCGCTCGCACATCCACACATGAAAAGAGCCATGTCAATCATCTGTAGCCCGTACAGCACGCGCGAATCCTCCCACTGGAAAGGCATTTTGATGCGTGCCAAATCAGAGGGGAAATATCCTTGCTTATCCAAGGTATGAGAGATTTGTGGTACCTGTGGCTGGAAAAGGATAATGAGGGACTCCGAAAGGATGCTTAATGGTAGGGGAGGGAGAACGGTATATCGATTCAATCGGCTTGTCGTATGTGGACGGATACCGATTATGCGCTTGAGGTTGGTGCGCGTATTGAGTGTGTGGTCGAACCAGCTGAAGATGAGTGGGGTGTCATTGTTGACGTTCAAGAAAGCATGGCAGATACCAGGTAAATGATTTACCTACCTTCATATTTTGTGGTTTGGGCTGACACTAAAAGATGGGGGTGCGACTCACGGTTGCGCCCCCATCTTTTAGTACGTCGCTGTCAGTGCCTCTTGTTGTATGCGATTTTGTTGGTGTCGAGGACGAAGGTTTTGCGGTCATTCTTGGCCATGACATCCAGGATAATGCCGGCGATGATGAGCAGAAGACCAGCGATGACCAGCATCACCGCGCCGATCAGCGTGGGGAAGTGGGTGACCACGCCGGTCTTGGCGAATTCGAAGGTAACGGTGCCGCAGAGCACAATGCCGACGATGCCGATGATTAGGCCCAGTCCGCCGAAGAAGGGGAGGGGCTTGTATTCGCGGATCATGCGGAAGATGGTGCTCATGACCCTGATGCCGTCACCTACGGTGTCCAGCTTGGAGACGGAGCCTTCGGGCCTGTCGCGGTACTGGATCGGCATCTCGTAGAGTCGCAGGTTGTTGTTCAGCGAGTGGATGGTCATCTCGGTCTCGACCTCGAAGCCTCGCGAGAGCACGGGGTAGGTTTTGACGAAGGTGAAGCTGAACGCGCGGTATCCGGTCATGATGTCGGTGACGTGCGCACGGAACAGGTGGTTGATGGAGCCGCGCACAAGTCGGTTGCCGAAGTTGTGGAACGGGCGCTTGTTCTCTTGGAAATAAGTGGATGAGAGGCGGTCACCAATCACCATGTCATAGCCTTCGAGCACCTTCTCAACCATTGCCGGTGCTGCGTCTGCCGGGTAGGTGTCGTCGCCGTCGGCCATTACGTATACGTCGGCGTCAATGTCTTCAAACATGGCTCGCACTACGTTGCCCTTGCCCTGGCGTGGTTCCTTGCGCACAATGGCGCCTTCAGCTGCGGCAATCTCGGCAGTGCGATCCGTGGAGTTATTGTCGTACACGTAAATAGCGGCATCCGGCAACGCCGCCTTAAAATCACGTACCACTTTGCCGATAGTAGCTTCCTCGTTGTAGCAGGGGAGGAGCACGGCAATGGAGGTATCATTATTTGCTTCAGGCATATATTCGACTATAATGGTTGCACTGGTCTTAGACTCGTTGTCTATTTAGAAGTGCAATATCCTTGTTGTTGGGTTAATGATGGCAGTTCGTCGGTGAATGCCTCGGCCGGGGTGCGGTAGCCGAGCACGCGCATGGGACGGTTGTTGATCTCGTCCACGATGGCCTGTATCTCGTCGGTCATGGACGGGTCGATGCGCGTGCGTTTGGGCAGGTGGCGGCGGATCGCGCCGTTGCGGTTCTCGTTGCCGTCGCGCTGGTACGATGGGTACGCGTCGGCGAAGTAGGTGGCCATGCCGAGCCGTTCGCGCAGTTCCGCGTGGCGGGCGGACTCGGTGGTGTTGTCGTGCGTGACGCCGGTCCTGGCCCCGGCCGGCAGCGTGGAGAACATGAGGAACCGCGCTCCGGCGCTTTCGCGGGCGGTCTTGTCGGGCACGATGCGCACCATAAGGAAACGCGTGCGTCTTTCGACCTCGGTGTGCGGGTGTATTGCTTCAATGTTTGTTGGGCGGGTTCGGCAGTGTTTTTCCGCAGTGTGGGCTGATGGTTTTTCCCCGGTGTCGTCATCGTTTCCCGGTGATGTGAGAGGCATCGGTGCCGCCGCCTGTATATTCCCGAGTTGCGATTCGAATTGGATTCGGCCGGTTGCCGCCGGCCGGTGCGGGCCGTCGCAACGTGAAGGGCGAGGTCACGTTGACTGGGATGCTCTCCGCGTTCGTGGCGCATCACCGGCTCGAGGTCCGGTTCTGCAATCCGTACTCGGGCAACGAGAAGGGCAGCGTGGAGAACTCGGTCGGGTTTTTTGCGACGTAATCTCATGGTGCCGCCCATGCACGCGGAATCCTACGAGCAGCCAATTCACCCCACGACTCGACGGCACCCCCGTCCTCTGCTCCTCGAGCCAGTCGCGATGCCACATGCGCAACGCCTCCCGACTGGGATAACCCAGCTCGCGGATCACATCCGCAGCGCAGCACTCGTACCGCACATACAACTCAACCGCACACCGACGCTGCTCCTTGCTGTACTTCGCCATGGCCGTTTCCTCCTCGGCTCACAGTCCAAGAAAACGGCACCACCTTGCTCGTGTATTTATATAGTCGTATGTTCCTACGCTACATTTTCGTTGGGCATTTTGTTTCGTTTACTAATGAATACCAAGTAAGAAACAAGTAATGGCATTAGATAATACATTTGTAATGCATAGCGGAAGCATGCAACGGGTGAAAAAGCCAGCAAGGACAGCAGGATACACCACAGCGGCAGGGAAACAAGCAAATAATAACGTGTCACTTTCTTTTTCAACGAGATTATCAGTCCAATGATAAAAATCCATAGAGGAAGTGCTCTATTGAAGAATATGAAATCTGCCAAATCGGTTAAAAGCGGTATGTGGAGGCCATCAATAATAAGTTCAGCTCTGCTGAAACGATCCTGCCAAGTTGTGTTTTTCATATCAAATTGTTTAATGTAATTTGTATTACATGCGTTTGCGCAAGCGGTTACTGTGTAATTGTCATGATTTGCAAAATCGACATAGATAAGTGTTGTGGATCGAGTGGCTCCAAGTTGCCAATATGGATACATAAGATCAACGTATGCTTTGACGTATGAGCGGGGATTGTTGACCCCTATAGTTGCCCAAGCCTTTATGAATGCCGGTGTTAGAGTAACTTTTTCTTTATCGGGATGTTTATTGTTGAATTTAAGATAATCAGAGTTCTCTGGACGATAGTCTGTTTTCCATTCGCTTAGTGGGCGTATTTTTTCCAAAGTCTTTTTCGCTTCATCGGGGATTTTCCCGCCGTCTGCAAATGCCCGTCCAATTTGTTGTACAGGCACTGAGAGCAATTCCTGTGATGGTGATTTTGTTGTCTGCAATACATAGGTATTGAATAGACTGGTGCATAGTATGAGTCCTACGCACCCGATAAGCATAAGGAAAGATTGTTTACGGTACTTCTTGAATAAGAAAAAGAGAAACGCGAAGCCGAATATAATAATTAGTGCGGCATTCTTACGTAATTCGAATATGATATAAAAGAGTAGAGTAAGAGAAATCGTAAAAGGAATCTGAGATAATATCTTGCCCTTTGTCTTCCAGATGTAGATGAGCATCGTAGTGAGGGGGGTAAGCAATATGCTGAAGATGACATCTGAACTATACAGTTCATTGTACATAAGAAATGTTGGGGATAATGCAAAGATGCATGTTAAAATCCATGTTGAGCGGTTCGAAAGAATATCTATTTTCTGTAAAGTATGCAAGGAATACTGTATAGAAATAGCGAATATTGCTATTTGTACAATTCCATAGACTGCGATTGAACCTGAGAGGTAAAGAAATGGATAAGCAAAGAAGCCCCAGAGCAAGGAATGCCATTCATCGAATCTTCCATTGGTGATATATGCGATGGTATTTTGATGGTCGGCTTGAATGAATCCGGGGTAGACAATGGCTAAAACTAATAAATTGGGAACGATAAGTAATATGAGTTTTAAAATAAATTGAGTAATATTTTTCCGTATAAAAATATCAAATTTATTTGATGTCTGAATCATATGCGCCCATATTCCGATTAGGTTGTAACGTTTTATCGTATAAGTTAGCATACAGTTTTTATTGGATTAGGAGAAATCGCTGTAGGGTCATCTCTGTGGTTTGTTACTCGACCCCATTCGTCTTAGCGAGCAGCACTACCCATCAGGGATGGTATCGGGTCGCCTTGCTAGCATGGTCATTATGGCTGAAGAACTATTCTCCCCGAAGAACATCATTGTCACCGGTGGCTGTGGCTTCATCGGTTCGAACTTCGTGCACTACGTGTACAGCAATCATCCCGATGTGCATGTCACCGTGTTGGATGCGCTGACCTATGCAGGCAACCTGGAAAACATTAAGAGCATTCTGGGCGATCGCGTGGAATTCGTGCATGGCAACATCTGCGATGCCGAATTACTCGACAAGATTGTGCCGGGCCATGATGCTATCGTGCATTATGCGGCCGAGTCCCACAACGACAACTCGATCGCTAACCCGGAGCCGTTCTTAAAGACGAACGTGGAGGGCACATTCCGCTTGCTGGAGGCGGCTCGCAAGTACGATGTGCGCTACCACCACGTGAGCACGGACGAAGTATACGGCGACTTGGCCTTGGATGATCCGGCAAAGTTCACGGAAGAAACTCCGTATCATCCGTCCAGCCCTTACAGCTCCACGAAGGCCAGCTCGGACCTGTTGGTGCGCGCCTGGCATCGCACGTTCGGCATTCGCGCCACGATTTCTAACTGCTCGAATAACTATGGTCCGTACCAGCATGTGGAGAAGTTCATCCCGCGCCAGATTACGAACATCTTGGAAGGGCTGAAACCGAAGCTGTACGGCAATGGTGAAAACGTGCGCGACTGGATCCACACGGACGACCACTCCACGGGCGTGTGGACCATCCTGACCAAGGGCCGTCTGGGGGAGACCTACCTGATCGGTGCGAACGGTGAACGCAACAACATCACGGTGCTGCGCGACATCCTGACCGTGATGGGCCAGGATCCTGACGCATTCGACTGGGTCAAGGACCGTCCCGGACATGACCGCCGCTACGCGATCGATTCCACCAAGCTGCAGACCGAGCTTGGTTGGAAGCCGACCCACACGGATTTCCAGAAGGGTCTGGAGCAGACCATCAAGTGGTACACGGACAACCGTGACTGGTGGGAGCCGGCGAAGGCCGCTACCGAAGCCAAGTACAAGCAGCAGGGACAGTGATCCGATCATGGCATTTGAATTCGAGAAGGAACTGAAGGTCGAGAAGACGAACATCCCGGGTCTGTTGGTGTTCGACCTGCCGGTGCATGGTGACAATCGTGGCTGGTTCAAGGAGAACTGGCAGCGTGCGAAGATGCTGAAGCTGGGGTTGCCGGATTTCGGCCCGGTGCAGAACAACATCAGCTTCAACGCGACGAAGGGCGTGACGCGCGGCATCCACGCGGAGCCATGGGACAAGTACATCAGCATCGCGACCGGTGAGATATTCGGCGCGTGGGTCGATTTGCGTCCGGGCGAGAGCTTCGGACAGGTGTTCACGACTCGTCTGGATCCGAGTCGTGCGATTTATGTGCCGCGTGGCGTGGGCAACAGCTTCCAGGCCCTCGAAGACGGCACCGCGTACACGTATCTGGTGAACGCGCACTGGAGCTTGGAGCAGAAGAAGACGTACACGTTCGTGAACCTCGCGGACCCTGAACTCAACATTCAGTGGCCCATCCCGCTGGAGGAGTCCGAGCGTAGCGAGGCCGACCTGCACCACCCCATGCTCAAGGACGCCAAGCCCATGAGCCCGAAGCGCACCATGGTGTTTGGTTGCAAAGGCAAGTTGGGCCGTGCCATACGACGATATGCAGATGAGCATCAATTACAGGGCTTTGAGTATCACGATACTGATACGTTCGATATTGCTGATTCTCATGCTTATGAGGGTATCGACTGGGATCTGTACGGCACTATCATCAACGCGGCGGCATATACTGCCGTAGACAAGGCAGAGACTCCTGAAGGTCGTAAGGCTGCGTGGCAGACCAATGTAAAGGGAGTGGGCAATCTCGCTCGTGTCTGTACCGAGCACCGTATTACGCTCATTCATATTTCCAGTGACTATGTCTTCGATGGCTCTCAAGAATTGCATAAAGAAGATGAAGAGTTCGCTCCGCTAGGCGTGTATGGCCAGACTAAAGCTGCTGGTGACACGCTGGTAGAGAATGTCCCACAGCACTATCTATTGCGATCCAGCTGGGTTATTGGCGAAGGCCGTAATTTTGTGACTCGTATGATTGGCTTGGCAAATAACGGTGAACATGCAGAAGCTCCTTCTGATCAGTTTGGACGTCTGACATTCACCGATGACATGGCTGGCGCTATCTTCCACTTGCTGGATTCTGGTGCCGCATTCGGCACCTACAATATGACTGGTTCGGGCCGTGTCGTAAGCTGGTATGACATTGCAAGCATTGTGTTCAAAGCTGTCGGAGCTGATGAAAATAATCTTGTTGCCAATTCTGTCGCCGAATATGCGCGAGAGCACCATGCCGCATTGCGGCCGCGAAATTGCTCTCTCGATTTAAGCAAACTTGAAGCAGCAGGTTATCATCCCCGGAACTGGGAGGAATCCCTCGCATCTTATCTCACGAAGGAGCTGAATAAGTGAAAGGTATTATCCTCGCTGGAGGTTCGGGGACCCGACTCTACCCTCTTACGACAGTAACGTCTAAGCAGCTTCTGCCTGTGTATGACAAGCCGATGATTTACTATCCGCTGAGCGTGTTAATGATGGCGGGAATCAGAGATATCCTCATCATCTCCACGCCCAAGGATTTACCGAATTTTGAGCGATTATTGGGCGATGGTTCCCAGTACGGAGTGAATTTCAGCTACAAGGTTCAGCCCTCTCCTGATGGCCTTGCACAGGCGTTTATCTTGGGCGAGGAATTTATCGATGGGGAACCTTGCGCGCTGGTTCTAGGAGATAATATCTTCTATGGCAACGGATTGGGAAAGGTCTTACGCCGCGCTGCTTCCGTTGAACATGGTGCTACGGTGTTTGGCTATTATGTAGACGATCCAGAACGCTACGGTGTGGTCGAGTTTGATGAGAACCACAAAGCTGTTTCCATCGTAGAAAAACCACAGCATCCGGCTAGCAACTATGCGGTAACCGGACTGTACTTCTACGATAGTCGAGTTACTGAATTCGCTAAGCAGGTAAAACCTTCTGCTCGCGGTGAGCTGGAAATCACTGATCTTAATCAGATGTACCTTAAGGATGGTTCCCTTACCGTACAGACCTTGGGAAGAGGTTATGCTTGGTTGGACACCGGTACGATGGATTCCTTGTATGAGGCCGGTGAATTTGTTCGTACCATTCAACGTGCACAGGGGCTTCCAATTGCCGTTGCCGAAGAAATCGCGTTTGAAAACGGTTGGATTACTCGCAATGAGTTAATGGAAGCAGCAGCCAAGTACGGCAAGTCCCCATACGGGCAACATCTTAAGAGTGTGGCAGAAGACAGGATTATCAGCAGGCCTTCTGATGATCCGCAGCAATGAGTATGGAAGGTATTGAGATAATGAAAAAGAAGATACTCGTTACCGGAGCTGGCGGCTATATTGGCCGTCATGTGGTGAAAGCATTGCTCGATGCTGGTCAGGAAGTGATTGCTTCCGACCTACGTTTGGACGATGTAGATGACAGAGCCCAGAAGATTGTGACAAATATCTTCGAGCCGGATGATGGCTTATTTACCAAGCTGGGTTCGCCGGATGTTTGTTTGCATATGGCGTGGCGTGATGGCTTCAAGCATAATTCCGATAATCATATGGGTGACCTCTCTAACCATTATCGCTTCATAAAGACGATGCTTGAAGGTGGGCTGAAACAGGTCGCAGTCATGGGGACTATGCATGAGGTTGGATACTGGGAAGGTGCGATTGATGAAAACACGCCTTGTCATCCTGCTTCCATGTATGGAATCGCAAAGAATGCGCTGAGAGAAGCCACTTTGATGCTAGCTAAAGAGCATAACGCTGTGGCACAATGGATTCGTGCCTACTACATTGTTGGAGACGATGCGCGAGGCAATTCCATCTTTTCAAAGCTGCTTCAGGCTGCGCAGGAAGGAAAGACCACTTTCCCCTTCACCACGGGTAAGAATAAATACGATTTTATCAATGTAGATGAACTCGCTCGTCAGATAGCAGCTGTAGTGTCCCAATCTGAAGTGGATGGCATTATCAATTGTTGTACGGGTCAGCCCATCACTCTGGCAGAGCGAGTCGAGCGATACATTAAGGACAATGATCTCAATATCACGCTCGATTTCGGGGCGTTCCCGGACCGTCCTTATGATTCACCTGGCGTGTGGGGTGATGCTACGAAGATTAAACAGATTATGTCTGTTTGATATTTTCGAAGTAGCGCTGAATGCTGGGGGGAGGACTCACTGAGTCCTCCCCCCAGCATTCAATGATTCTAGTTATTGATTATTGTTCTGCTACGAACATGCTCCTGATATATGCAAGCGTGGATTTATTGACACGATAGAGAATCACAGAGAACACCATAATGATGGTGAAGTCGGCAAAGAATAGCAAATAGGCCGCACTCGCGGAAAGACTCGTAGGATTGATCAAATTGAAAATTTGGATGATTACCACGTGATGGACGAGAAAGATGGGGTAGGAATACCGAGAGATGGATTTCACTGGTACTCTAACTGGCTGGTAGTCAACAAAACGGGATGTATAGACCAGTAGCATAAATGCGGCAATACCGACAAATGTGGTTCCTAGATCGTCGACCAATAATGGATGAATTTCCTGTACTACAAGAAATAACAGAGAGACCAACGCCACAGGCCATGGAATTCTTTTTATGTACTGAGTGAAATACATGCCGAAAGCAAGTTCCGGTAATCTTGTGGTGAGGATTACGGCCTTGGGAAGGTATCCAATAACATTGGAATTGAGCAGGAGCATTGCAATATATAGTGCGGCTATTATCAGCAGTGTTGGAATAGGGTAATTTTTTACACCCCATCTCAGCAGCGGAAATACAAGATAGAAGATAATAATGAATCCAAGAAACCACTCGCCAAGGGTGTAAAAAGTGGGGATCGCAGCATTGGCCAACAGCCCATCTACCCCAAGAATGGAGAAGATAATATTCTCCTTAGGCACTCCGGGATGAGGATTTCCTCCCGCACGCAAAAACAGGAAGGCATTCGCAACAATAAACGCTATCCAGAACATGGGGTATAGCGTTTTAAAACGCTTCCAATAAAAAGATTTCAGTTCTAGTTTCTTGACTCCACCGTGGTTATACATCAATGCGGCACCAGAGATAATCAGAAACAGTGAAACACCGAGGTTTCCTATGTAAATGCCAAAAGGCTCATTGATGAATACGGGATGAGACTGCAGGAATGGATTATTGTAATGCGTGATCACAATCAGCACTGCGGCTATGGCACGAATAAGATCTAGATAGAATAATCGAGGGCGACGCTTGGTCTCTGCCTCCGAGGATTGTAGTTCTGCTGCTGATGGGGATGCCGTTGTTGCATCTGATGTTGCCATTGCGCTTCCTGATTTCCTTCTGCTTCTAACCTCGGATTGTTACCGATTAATTGTTACTTGTCTTTCGCGGAGTTGATTTCATGGCGGTGAACTACTGGGTCTTTGCCGAGAAGATGCCTAACTGATAGTGCCATCTTGGTTAACATGACATTTCGCTTGATAAGTCCCTTGACGTTTCTCATAATCGTTGCACGAAGACTTTGACTAGCCGAAGCGTTGCGGCATGTCTCCAGCAAAGTGGGGCGGGCTAAAGCGGGACCTATCGCTTTAGCCAGCTCACGAGTTTCGAAAGCGAGATTGGTGATTTCCAACTTTGCAAAATGCTCGGAAAACACATATTCGCTGTAGTAGCCATTGGATTGAGCCACATAGCAGTAAGCGCGCTCAACGAAGTGTAAAAACGAGCCGTCTGCAGGGTTAGGTTCGGGCGGGAAATCTGCATAGTCCCATGATCTGTCAATTAGACCATGGAGCGCATTCGGGCGGAACCAGAACATGGTTCCCAGAGGGGCGATAACATCAGCATGCGGGCTGAGCGGCACTTTGATTCCAAGTCCGTCCAGTAAATCTTTTGTCCCCTGATAGTTGGGTCCCCAGCTGAACGCATAGCTATAAAAATAATCCGCATGGTTGGGCGCGCTCGGCATCGCTACGCCAAGTCGGGGATTATCGGCGAATAGATTAATGATATTGGCGACGTATGCTTTGCTGGCAAGCGTGTTTCCGAAGCATTTCTTGGCGAAGCCGTCGCCAATGGTCTCAGGACGCAATTGTCTAACTTTTTTGTCGTGTGCGAAGCAGACGAGGTCGTAGTTGAGGACGTCCTTGCCTGCTCCGACGAGGAGTGCGCTGACGTCGCGCCCGCGGTTCTCGATGACGCGCACATCGATGTTGTAGGGCATGCCCTCGCACCGCTCTTTCACGATGCATGCCTTCTCCTCGCTGCCCACGGTGATGATCACATCACAACCCTCAGGCATAGATCTGGCGTATCGCAAAATTTGATCAAGAATATCCATATAGTACAGATGCAGAACGAGAGCAACACGGAATTTTTGCGGAATGGGTTGCGCATTATCCTGCGAAAGGACTCTTACAAGTTGCAAGTTCTTTGTCAGATCGCTAAGTTGAACCGTGCGTAGCAGGTTTTGCCATATGAGGTCGGTGTCATAGCCGGTGTGGTCGCGCAGGTACTCGTACAGGCCAAGCGAAGCATTACCAACCGACTGATTCAGAACATCGTGGTAATCATGGAAAAATGAGCGACGTTTAAAAATTGGGCAATGCCGGTCCTCAATTAGTTGTTTTGCAGCAAAAGTGATTGGCCCGTAGGTGTAGCCTTCGAGGTCGTTGGTGTTGACGTAGACGTCCCAGGTGTATCCGAGGTCGGCGAATCGTT